>Ga0272441_10002215_pt1 | contig 39948 bp, 37 predicted proteins | sample SSMProp6N_FD_193582 | JGI IMG/M metagenome (GOLD analysis project Ga0272441, IMG submission 193582) | Marine sediment archaeal communities from Little Sippewissett salt marsh, Falmouth, MA, United States - SSM-Prop-6N | ecosystem: Environmental > Aquatic > Marine > Wetlands > Sediment ... | reverse complement strand
GAATGCCGGGCACGGATACATCATGCGGGTCGCAAGAGACAACAGTGCCCGGTGCGGAGACTATAGTGACGGATATGAGTGAATCATTCCCGAAGGGGTGGGTAAATGCTGCGGAAAATGGCAGCGGTGGTCCTGTTTGTCTGAACAGGTATTCGTCCTTTTAAGGTGGATTCTCTGCGGCCGGTGCGTGCAGGCCTGTAATGAGGTTGTGGTGAACCGCGCCATCAGCTACGGATACCGCGGCGCCGACTCAAAGATCATTGCGGCAACGGATCAGCCCTATTTCGAAAGCGACTGTGTTTTCTGCGGCCAGTGCGTCGAGGTCTGCCCCGTCGGCGCCCTGATGGAAAAGAAATCGCGCTACCAGGGCCGCCCCTGGAAATTACCGAGCATACCTGCGGGAAGAACAACGTCATGTCCACGGCGAACCTGCAGATGCTCCTGGGCAACATGGGCAAGGAGTGCGGCGCCGTCGAGCGGACGCGGCCGCCTAAACGTCCTCGGGCGGTTTGCTGCCGCAATGAATATCATTGAATAGTTTCAGTTTCTTGTTGGCTTTTTCGATAAGTTTTTTCAATTCCCCCTCAAGGTCCTTGAATTCTGCCAGCAGCGTCCGGCCTTTTTCCGTCAGGTGCAACGCCTCACCGGGTTCGTGATCGACCAGCTTCATGCCCAACCGTTCCTCGGACGCCCTGAGACGGCCCCACGAAGCCCGATAGGACATCTGCATCTTCTTCGCGGCCGCGTTGAGGCTCCGGCACTCGTCGATCGCTTCCAGCAATTCCTTTCGTCCTTGACCAAAGACGACGCGATTGTTTCACTCCAGCCAGATTTTATATTTAATTTCCAACGGCATGCTCCATGTTAAAAATAATATAAGCTTCGTCAACGCGTATCATATTGCCTGACAGATAATCAAGAAGCAAACGGCAGGATGGGCCAAATCCGCTGAAAAGGATAACGACCCGGCACCGGTCACTCGGCAGAATCGAGGACATATATTCCCGGTCTGCGCCGATCCTGTAATCGATTTACGTCACGGGGAAAGCATGCTATTATAATGTCCGCGTGGTGTACGGAAATTGGTATTCGACAGTTCAATCGTAGCGTTCTTCAGTTAATGCTTTCCAAGAGGGTTCCCATGGATCTGCAGAAGAAGCTGGGCTTTCTCGATGTCTTCTGTATCGCCAGCGGCGCCATGGTCAGTTCCGGGCTGTTCATATTGCCCGGTATCGCCCACGCGTCCGCGGGGCCCGCCGTCATTTTTTCCTATCTCCTGGCGGGACTCCTCGTGACCAGCGGCATGCTCAGCGTGGCCGAGATCATCACGGCCATGCCGCAGGCGGGGGGCGACTATTTTTTCATTACCCGGACCATGGGTCCCGCCGTGGGCACCGTCGCCGGCCTCCTCATCTGGTTTTCCCTTACCCTCAAGAGTTCCTTCGCCCTCGTGGGCATGTCCACGTTCGTCTCTGCCGTTGTGGACTGGAATCCCCACATCGTGGCCGTCCTGATCTGCCTGGTCTTTGTGGCCGTCAATATCATCGGCACGAAAGAATCAGGCCGCCTCCAGGTCGTCCTCGTTATCGCCCTCCTTGTCCTCTTGGGGGTGTACAGTGCCTGGGGGGTTCACCATATCGACAGTCGCCATCTGGTTCCCTTTGCGCCCTCCGGGTGGCATCCCGTCCTGGCGACGGCGGGACTCGTCTTCATTTCCTACGGCGGCCTTCTCACGGTGGCCTCCGTCGCGGAGGAGATCAAGGACCCCGGACGGGTCATTCCCCTTGGCATGATTGCGTCTCTCCTCGTTATTTCGCTCTTTTACACCCTCGTTGTCTTCGTTACCACGGGGGTCCTCAGTTCGGAAACACTGGACAATTCCCGGACACCCATTTCGCAGGGCGCCCTCGCCTTCATGGGCCGTCCGGGCATGATCGTGATGAGCGTCGCCGCCATCCTCGCCTTTGTGTCGACGGCGAACGCGGGCATCATGACGGCCTCCCGGTATCTTTTGAGCCTGAGTCGGGACAACCTCATCCCGCCTGTCTTCAGTCGCATGAGCGACCGGTTTCAGACGCCCCATGTTGCTGTTATTGTCACCGGTGTCTGCGTTGCCAGTACCCTGTTCCTTGAACTCGAGGCTCTGGTCAAGGCGGCGTCGGCCGTCCTGATCCTCACCTACATCATTGCGAACCTCTGTCTCATAATTCTGCGGGAGAGCCGCATACTCAATTACCGGCCCACGTTCCGGGCACCCCTCTATCCGTACCTGCCCCTCGCGGGTATCATCGGTTATGCTGTTCTCCTCTTCGAAATGGGCGTGGGAACGCTCCTGCTCAGCGTGGCCCTGATTGCCGGCGGACTGTTCTTTTACTGGTTCTACGGGCGAATTCGGACGGAACGGGAATACGCACTCCTCCATCTCATCGAACGCATCTCCAATCGTGCCTTTACCGGCGGGTTGCTCGAATCGGAAATGAAGGACATCATCCGGCGGCGTGACGATCTGTGCTTCGACCGGTTCGATGACATGGTCGAAAACGCCCTTGTCATTGACGATGCCGCCGGCGGTGACGCCGGCAAGTTGTTTTCATCTATCGGATCGCTGCTTCGGGAGACGCACGACTTTGATGCCGACGTCGTGCGGAAAGCGCTTGCCGACCGGGAGCGGGCGGGGTCCACCATACTCATGCCGGGTTTCGCTATTTCCGATATCATCGTTGAGAGAGACGGCTTTTTTTCCCTGATCATCGTCCGGTGCCGTGAGGGTATCCGCCTCCGGGAGGGAGAGGCGCCCGTCCATGCGCTCTTCGTGCTCGTCACATCGCGGGACGAACGGGACTTCTACCTCCAGGCGGTGGCGTCCATTTCGCAGGTCATCCGCATGCGGTCCTTCGATAAGCACTGGTTCGAGGCCCGCACGGAACAGCAGATGCGCGACCTCCTGCTTCTGGGTGAGCGGCGGCGTGAATGCCGGTTGTAAGATCACGTTATAAGGGTCAGGGACAATGACGTATCGAAAAGCTGTGATCGTGATGGTCATTATGCTCTTTTTCCTGGCGGGGAGCACCGGTCTCCACGCGAAGGAAGAGTACGCCCGGAAGACGGGGAAGGGTTGCGCCTTCTGCCACCAGGAAAGTACGGGCGGTCCCCTGAAGGCGACAGGTCTCGCCTATATCAGGAACGGATACCGGTATCCCATTGCGGAGCGGGTGTTGGAAAAGGCGGAATCCCTGCAGACACCCTTTCATAAAACAGCGCGCTTTGTCGTCGGCTACCTCCATCTTCTCGCCGCCGTGATTTTTTTCGGTGCCATCTTCTACATCCATATCTTCGTCCGACCCACGCGCCTCGTGGGCGGCATCCCGAAGTACGAACGTATCCTGGGCGTCTCCTGCATGGTGACGCTCACCCTGACGGGGGTCTACCTTACCTGGGTTCGCATGGGCCGGTGGGAGCATTTTTTCAGCAGCACCTTCGGGCTCATGCTGTTCATCAAGATCCTGCTCTTCGCACTCATGGTGTCCATCGCCGTGACGGCGATCACCGTGATCCACCGGCGTATGGGAAAAGAGGCGACGTCGCCCGCTCCCGCCGCGTCCGATCGCATCACCCGGACGACACTGGGCCGGTTCGACGGTACCGATGGGGAAAGGGCGTACATTGTTTATAACAACAAGATCTATGACGTGACGGACAGCGAGAAGTGGAAGGAAGGCCAGCATTTCCGGAAGCATGCCGCCGGCATGGACCTGACGGCGGCGCTGGCGGGCGCGCCCCACGGTCCGGAGGTTCTTGACAATGTTGCCTATGTGGGCGAACTCGCCGATAGCGGCGAGGTTGTGCCGCCGCGGCCCGCCCACCGCATTTTCGCCGTTTTGGCCTATACGAATCTCGTCATCATCTTTCTCATCCTTGCCTGCATCAGCGTCTGGCGCTGGGGGTTTCCCCTGCGTCTCCTGCCGGAAAAACAGCAGAACGTGATTGCCGGGAAGACGTGCGTTGAGTGCCACCGTACGACGAAACCCGCCATCTACGCGGACTGGCGGCGGAGCGTCCACGCCCGCGTGGGTGTCGACTGTTACGACTGCCACCGGGCGGGTGAGGACGAACATCTGGTGAGTAAAGCTCACCTGAAAAACTCCCCGACGCCCATTGCGCTGGTCGTCTCCCCGGCGCGGTGTGCCACCTGCCATCCCGGTGAGGCCGACGAGTATGCAAAAAGCAAGCACGCCAACACGCTCGACATCATCTGGGAAATCGATCACTGGCTGAACGATGGCATGAACAACGCCGTCGAGAGAACAACGGGCTGTTACAGCTGTCACGGCACCACGGTAGAGGTGATTGACGGCAGGCCCGTACCGGGTACCTGGCCGAATGTCGGCGTGGGCAGAATAAATCCCGACGGAAGCAGGGGGAGCTGCTCCAGTTGCCATACGCGGCACCGTTTTTCCATCGCCGAGGCGCGGAAACCGGAGGCCTGCGACCAGTGTCACCTCGGGCCCGACCACCCGCAGATCGAGATCTACAATGAATCGAAACACGGGACCATCTACCATGCCGAAGGCGACGCGTGGGAATGGACCCCGGAGGACAGGGACTGGCAGGCGGGAGAGGATTTCCGGGCCCCCACCTGCGCCGCCTGCCATATGTCGCAAGCGGGTGCCGTCGCAATGACGCACGACGTCACCAGACGGCTGTCCTGGGAGACCCAGGCACCGCTTACGGTGAGACCGAGCGATTTCGCGCCGTTTCCCGCCGCGACGGACTGGCGGGCGGAGCGGGAGAATATGAAGACCGTCTGTCTCCAGTGTCATTCCAGGACGTGGACGGACGATCACTTCCGGAACCTCGATATGGTCGTTGGAAACTACAACGAGCGGTACTACAAACCGATGAAGAACATGATGGACATGCTCTATGACGAGAACATCCTCTCGCGGGAGACCTGCTTTGACGAGGAACTGGAATGGGAATTCTATGAACTCTGGCACCACGAGGGTCGGCGGGCGCGCATGGGCGCGGCGATGATGGCTCCGGACTACGCCTGGTGGCATGGATTTTACGAATTGAAACACCGCTATGCCACGATGACGGAAAAGGCCGACACCGCGCGGGCGCAGAGCGGCGTTCACCGGTACGATGATTTTCCCGGGATCTGGGAGGACGATGCCGGCCGCGAGTAGAAAAAGACCGCGGATACCGGACGACGCCTCCGCTTTTGCAGATGACGGCACTGTTACGCGTTGCCGGATTGAGGGTATCTCTCTGTTCAGCGTTCCCGCGGCATGACAGAAACAAGACATCATTTGCCACAAGTTCTGTCGCCTTTGTGCCGAATATACCGTTGGATAGCCTTGAAAGATTTTTTGAGAAAGGATGCCATCGCCAATGAGCAATTCATGGGGCGGCTATCTCCTTCTGTTTTCGCTCGCCGTTATCCTCCCCGTCGGGGCGGTATTCTTCTTCCGTTTCCTGGGCAGAATATTCCCCGTCCCGGAACGCTGCTATCGCCTGGCGGGGTCGTCGCTCAGGGAACTGGAGAAAAAATACCGGAAATGGGACTTCCTGGGCGGTCTTGTGGGCATTGCTATCGGTGGGGCGGGCGGATACGGGAGCTGGTGGTTATGCCGGACAGTATGCGCCTGGCGGGCGACATCCTTTACCGGCGATTTCGTACTCGTGCCGCAAAAGGGCATCTGTCTCGCACCCGCCGTGCCGGCGGCCATCGCCCTGGGTATCGCGGGGGCGTGGGTTTTTCTCAGGCTCTTACTGGGAGAACGGTTTCATGAACTGGCCTGTTACTCTCATATGAAACTTCGCCTGAACACGAACCGGCTTCTGGCCTGGATGTTCGCCGTCTGTTTTGTCCTGGCGGTGATGGGCACGGCCCTGCCCTTGGATACGTACATGGTCGCATCGCAGGACGGGCTGGTCTATAACACCTTTCTCGGGTTCGGCTGCCACCGTTACACATACGCGGACATCGCTGCGGTTCAGCAGAAAACGAACGTCAAGAGCCGCTTCAAAAAGGATATAACCGTAACCATCCGCTTTCGAGACGGCGAGACGTGGATGAGCGGGAACACGCAGGAACTGGAAAACGACGAGGCAATCCGGCTTGCCGCGTATGTCGGTCAGCGGGCGGGTATCACTATCGAGCAAAAGCTGACGGGCCGGATGTAAGGCCTCCGGCACAATTGGTTCAGGTGCCATATCACCGGGGGTGACATCTGCAGCCGCCGGAACCCGGACGCATCAGCGCAATCGATTCCTGAATGAAATGTAAAGGGGCCTGCGTGTCCTCGCTCACGTCATGTAATCCGCTAAAACACAGAAAGGGATGTTGAACACCCCTTTCTGTGCGCGCATTGAATTATACAGCTGGTGCTCACGATGTACGTACGCGCCGTTCACTAAACACGTTACGGTGTCTGTCGCTTCACCAGGACGACGGGATTCTTGGCCTTCCTCACAACTTTTTCAGACACGGATCCGAGCAGCATTTCCGCGATATTACTCTTGCCGTGAGAGCCGATGACGATGATGGAAACGCCTTCTTCCTTTTCGACGCGAAGAATTTCGCTGAAGGGGGTGCCGCGTTCCATGCGCGTTTTTACCTGGAAACCCTCTTTTTCCAGTTTCTCGGCGGCCTTGTCAAGGGCGCTCGCGGTATCATCCTCCAGCTTTTTCATAATAGGAGCGAATTCGGTATATTGCGAGGTGTAATGCTCCAAGTGGCTGATGTGCATGTTGTCCAGAACGTGGAGAAGAACCACATCCTTGGCACCGCATCCCTTGAGGTTGATAATGAAATCAATGGCCCTGTCAGAGACCTCGGAAAAATCGGTGGGTAACAGGATCTTGCTGATCATGACGGACCTCCTTTCTGATATTGAGAGTTACTGAAATAAATACCCATTATCAGTACAAGGTACGTATGCTGTTGACAAATCTTTCAACGTCTTAAGTATACTCTTCAGCGGTTTTTGTTTCCACTAATATTTTATGATGGCCGGTCGGGCAGCGAGGATTATTGTTCAGTGATTAAAGGGATTTTTATAAGGCGTACGAAGTGACGGGCGATTCACTCAATAGTAATAGCTTACCCAGAGATACAGGCCGTCCGCCGGTTCTTCCCGGGGGGCCAGCACGGGGATTTCGAAGCCGCCGAATTCCGTGTCCGGTCCGCCCGCTAAGAGGGTGGCGCCGACGGTCACCTGGACGTCCGGCGCGGATTGCGCCATACATTGCGCCGGGCCATTATCGCATCCATCGTCGTCATGGTGTCACGCTCCGGAGACGGGATTTTTCAGGCTCGCCAGGATGAACATACAATCGCCTATGGGCACGCCGAATTCCAGGGACCGGTAATCGATGACGGTATATTCGTCATCGGCGTCTGCCTTCGCCATCAGCCATGTCACCGGGTAGAGCCTGTCGTCCTGCATCTCGATGTTTTCCAGTGTCATGACCTTGACCGGTTCCCGCGCCTCGTCGAAAAAGACCTGCTCCATGAGGATATTGTCCTCGCGGATCTTGAGTTCCTGCATGCCCCAGATGACCGGTGCCCCCGGTCTGGGCAATGACCGTATGACGGCGACCGTTTTCCCCGCGTGTATTTCCGTACCCATGATTTCGTGGGTGTACTGGTCGATGTTATCGTCCGATTTGGCCACGTCGTTGTTCGAAAAATTCGATCCCAGCCAGGTCTAGGACATCATGGAGGGGGGGAGCTTGATGACCCGGTTGATCCTCGGGTTGAATATCCACATCTTATCGTCTTTCTTGAGCGTGCCGTTGCCCTGATCCTTCAGCGGGTCGACGATCCGGAAGATGCTCTCCTCTCGTCCCCGCGTCCATGTGGCGATCGTCATGACAAGTTCCCAGTCCGGCCGGCGGATGGTCATGGTGAACGTAGCCGTCGACGTCTCGCCGCACGCCGCGATAATCACCCGCATCTTCTCCTCCTCTGCGGTATTCTGCCATTCAAAGACGTCAAAGAAGAACTCTTCTTTGACGGGGAAATAGTCGTAGATGGTACCCTTGCCGATACCAGCCAGTTTTGCAATCTCGGCTATTACGGCACCATGAAAGCCTTTCCGTGAAAATACCGACGCATCAGTTTCGAGTATAATAGTCCTTTTTTGCCGTTTTTTCGGGGCAATTTGCGCGATCGTGTCCGATAGAATCCTTCAGTCGTATTTAATACTGACTGGTCGGTATTAAATTGCTGGCCAGGGAGTATGTCAATGACTAATTGCTGTCACCATGGTATAGTAAAGCTCCGGCGGTGGGATGTGATCTACGGGGTATGGACCCGGCCTGCTGCCATTATTCGTTTCGCTGGAAAAACGTTACGGGCCGTCAGTCACGATGGTCCACCGTGGGAAAGCATGCCGCCGCGATGACAACGAAAAGAAAGGCCGTCCTCACCGTCAACGTGGCCGCCCTGATCCTGGGCGGGACGATTATTTTCCCGAAACTCATCGATCTGCCCGCCGGGTCCATCATTTTTGTCCGGTGCGGTGTGGCCTTCGTGACCCTTCTGGGGTTTTCACTGACCAGGCGCACCGCGCTCAGGCGTGTGACACGGCGCGATCTTGTTTTCCTCTGTCTCCTGGGAATTGTTATGGCCGCGCACTGGGTGGCGCTTTTCCATGGTATCCAGATCTCCACGGTTGCCGTGGCGGGACTGGCCTTTTACACCTATCCCGTGATGACTGCTCTTCTCGAACCGCTTGTCTTTCGTGACAGGTTCCGGTTTCAGGAGATGGGTGTTGCCGCGGCGGCCTTTGTCGGTGTTTGTCTTATCATGCCCGGTGTAGATGTTTCTGATACGCTGTTCCAGGGAGTGGTGCTGGGTCTTCTGTCAGCGCTCCTGCTGGCGGTGAGAAACATCGCCAACAGGGTCTACATGCGGCGGTACCCGGCCACGACGCTGATGCTGTACCAGGTGATGGCGGCGACCCTGGTCCTGGTTCCCGTGAGCGACATCGACTACCATCATGTGACGACGCATACCTGGGTGCTTCTGATCCTGTTGGGATCGCTCTTCACAGCCCTGCCCCATACGCTCTTCACCGCGAGCCTCCGCGTCTTGACGGCGAAAACGGTGGGAGTCATCGCCAGCATTCAACCTTTCTACGCCATCGTCTTTGCCGCCCTCCTACTCGGGGAAATTCCCACGGGTCGTATCCTCGCCGGGGGTGTGGTAATCGTGGCCTGCTCCATCGTCGAGTCGATTATGCATAACGGTCAGGATAGTCCAGATGATAACGGCGCCTGACGGAAGGGCATCGCGGCGCTGTCCCGTTGGTGCCCGGGCATGCGCTCTCGACGTATCCTCGGGTGATAATCATCGATGCCGAGACGACGATGTGGCTTCCACTATAGTACAGCGGCCGTGCGGTATCCGTCGCTGATGGCATCGTGGGCGTTGCCGATGGTCTTCGCGTCTCCGATGGTGTATGCGGGAACCTTCCCTGCGAGGGTGTCCGCGAGGGGGTTATAGCTCTTCATGCCCGTGGAGACGACAATAATGTGAATATCGGTAAACTCTACCGGCTCGCCGTTCCTCTCGGCGTGGATCGTTGTCCCGTCGATTTTCGTAATGTGGGTGTGATCGCTGAACACGGTCCCCTTTTCCCTCATCATGGCGAGTGAGAGTTTTTTTGCAATCATTTCCATATCTTCACCGAAATCGGTGGTTCTTTTAACGATGGTAATCCGGTTGTTCCGGGGGATGAGGGCTGTGGCGATGTCCACACCCACAAGACCGCCGCCGATGATGAGTACGTTCTTGTTTTCCGGGACGTTATCCTCCAGGAGGATCTCCGCCCAGTAGTACCTGTCCAGGCCCGGTATCTCAGGGATGGATACCCGGGACCCCGTGGCCAGGATTACCCCGTCGTAGTGGGAGACGAGATCAGCTTCCGTGGCCTCTTTCGAAAGCACTCTCACTCCCGCTTCAGTAAGCCGCTCCGTCATATAGGGCACCAGTTTTGACAGCGACCGCTTGTTCGGCGTTAACGGTGCGTAGTTGAACTGTCCGCCTAATTGGTCTTTTTCGTAGAGATCGACGGCATGACCCCGTTCCTGCAGGACAATGGCTGCCTCCATACCCGCCGGGCCGCCGCCGACGACGGCGTACCGTTGCGGCACCCTGGCGACGGTAACGGGAGATGTTTCCTGCCCTACCTCGGGATTGACAAGACACTGCAGGCCCTGCCCGGATTTGACGCCACCGAGACAACCTTCGGCACAGGCGAGACAGGGGATGATCGGTCCCCCTACGGTGCCGAGATATTTGCCCACAAAATCGGGGTCCGCTATGAGCGCCCGGCCGACGGCCACATAATCGGCGCCGTAATCGCGGCGGACCGTGTCAACGTCTTCCCGTGTATTGATCTGTCCGACGGCGATGACGGGCATGGTCACTTCCTGTTTCATCTGACGGGCCATGTCCCACGTCTTCCCCTTGGGAACAAACATGTGCTGAAAATACCATGGCGGGGTGGAGCAGACCGATCCTGCGGACACGTGAATGGCACTGACTCCCCGCTCCTCCAGGAGTTTCGCGAAGGCGATCATGTCCGGCAGCTGGATGCCCCGGGGAAGCATTTCATCGCCGCTGATACGCACGATGAGGGGACAATCGACACTGCTCCGTACCGTATCGAGAATTTCCAGGGGAAACCGGACACGGTTTTCGAAGGGTCCGCCGTATTCGTCATTTCTGTCGTTGACGAAGGGCGACAGGAACTGCGCCGGCAGATAACCGTGGCCGAACTGGAGCTCGATGATATCGAACCCCGCCTGATAGGCCCGCCGGGCCGCATCGGCGAAAAGCTGTCGGACCTGGTCCATGTCTTTTCCGTCCATCCGTTTCGGCGTCGCTCCGCCGTTCTCACAGGGCCTGTCCGTGGCTGAGATAAAATAATTGCCGGGGATGTTCGGGTTTGCCATCCGTCCCGGATGATTGAGGTGGGCGATGGCCTGCGCTCCCCCGTCGTGAATGACGGCCGTGAGTTGAGCCAGTCCCGACACAGTGTCATCACTGTCTATGCCGAGCTGGGTGGGAATCTCGCGCAATTCCCTGTCCAGGTAACAGGGTTCGATCGTCACCGCTCCCACGTGGCGGCACCGTGCGTCATAAAAAGCCCGATGCCGGTCGGTGACCGTGCCGCTGCCGTCACCGTAACCGGTTTTGATGGGTGCGAATAGAAACACATTTCGTAGGTCCAGCATGGTTCTCCTCCTTCTTCTCGCGGGTATAGCCTCTCTTGTCTCCCGATTGTCTCCCGGAGCGATGATGCGTCAGCGTGCAGGGATTATCATCCGATCGTCCCTGCCTGTCCATGGAGTGGTCCCATGGTGAAGTCGGTACAGGACCCGTGATGGTCACCCCAGAGTCAGTGCGCCCACGGGGCAGGCTTCAACGCACAGTCCGCAACCCGTGCATCGGTGCTGATCGACGACGATCCTATCCGTCATGGTGATGGCACCCACGGGACAGAACGTCTGACAGATGCCGCACCCCGTACACTGCTGTTCAGCGACCCGTGCTTTCCCGGTGGCCGTGCTCCCGTCGGCAGATCCGGCATTCCTTTGCGCTCCCGGCATGAATGGATTGCGACGCGGTGCCTGCATCCGCCATGGCGGTAGACCAGGGAAACGCATGATCGCCGCCCGGCATCCGTGCCGCCGGTGTCTTCTCTGGTGAAAATTCATTCTATTATACAAGGCATAATGCGTGCCAGTGATGCTGGTCAGAGCGCGAACAATCACCCACACGGGCGCGCAACGGTCCTCTATCGACGGGTACGAACCCCGCACATCTCTTTTATGCGACCCGTTGTGCCCTGTATGGTTGCATAATTGCATCGTTCAGACGCCTGGCCGCTCGCCTCGTGTCACGTCACGGCGCCGCTGGGTCGTCGGAAAGATCCCATACCGCGACGCGGTGATCCCCGTCACGACGCGGGTGACAGGATGGTTCCCAGGTCTGCCTGTCGTTTCAGTTCTCCGTACCAGTATCCGTATCCCACACCACCCGGATGGAGAAAATCCGCCGCATAGGAACGCTGCGGATCCATCAGGAAGGGATCATCGGACCGGTCCCGGAAGAGGTCGATATACGTCACACCGGCTGCATCTGACAGTTTCATGAACAGTGAGCGCACAGCGCGTGTCCGTGCCGTATAGAGCCGGTCCAGGGGCCAGAAGAATGCCGGTGCGAGTCCCACATTACCGGTGCTCATGAATATGACGTGACGCGCCCGGGCCCGTGCCGCCAAGAGAAGCTGCTCCGTGTGCCTTTCGAGGAGGACGAGATTGGTCCACCGCAGGATATCGTTCCCACCCGCCTGGATGAGAATCAGGGAATAATCCCTTTCACCTGCGGCACCGATCTGCGTGAGGACCTCCGCCATGCGTGCACCGTTTTGGGCGCGATTCTCGATGCGGACATGGGGATGGTCACGGAAAACCTGACCTGCCACGGAATCACGCGGGTCGTCTGCTCCCGTCCCGACGCCGGTGCTGTCTCCGATAACGAGGATGGTGACGGATGCCGCGGGATTGTGTGCCTGAAAGGCCGTGCTCGACGCCGAGATGGCGATTCCGCGCCTGACACGGACGGCCAGGATAGCCGTCTCTATGACGCCGTATCCGATGATGATGAGAAGAATGATCACACCATACCGCATCGAGACACATCCTTATCTTTTGCCACTATTATACGAGATCAGGGCCGCGTTAAAAAGCAATAATCCGATGTTGCCGGCTACAGGCGGGATTACAGCCCGCCATAGTATGGAGGCCGGTGTCCGGGAAAGATATACGTCTTGACAGCCACGCCCGTTTTTCGGTATTCTTTACATCAATTTGAACCGTGATGCGCGATCTTCCTGTGGGTTTTTCATCTTCACACGGGGTGTCCCGGGACCAGTACGAAAATGTTCTGATTCGAGTTTTACCGTGACAATTCAGTGCGTGAGCAGGTCATGTTGTCGTGACAAAGGCGCAGTTCGTCAGGGCCGGTATTCTTCATGACCACATGGAGTGGTTTTTGCTTTATCACAACCATTGTGGAGAAGGAGGGACGAGATGAAACGCGATGCTCATTACTACGCGATGCTGGCCTTCAGTCGCGCCTGTGGTTTTCGCCCGGAGCACGCCCATGAAATTGCCTTTGCCTCCCAGTTTGTCAATGACGCGAAAATCGATTATATGACTTTCGACGGTGATGTCCCGAAAAATCTCGACTACACGGTGACCAACCATCATCCCGTTTTTTCCGGTATGGCCACATCCCATTCCGCCTCCCGCCTCGAATCATTTGCCTGGTCGTCCATGATCGAGACGACAACGGCCTTTCACTTTGTGCCGGGGTGCAAAGGAACGAACTTCATTACGAAAATGCGCTGCATGGAAGAATCGCCCGTCATTCTCACGATCCTGAGAGAAGCGATGGCGGGAGAGGATCTCAAGCGGCTCGGTATCGCCCTGCATGCCTATGCGGACAGCTTTACCCATCAGGGCTTCTCCGGGGTGTTGAGCGTGGTGAATGACATCAAGGACCTCCAGTGGTCGGAAAATGTGGAGCTGGCTGGAACTGATGATTTCCTGGAGATTTCGAAATTCCGCTGTCGGAACGGAGGCGATCAACGGTCTGATGCCGTCATGCCCTCTTACGGCCACGATCAGGCATTGGAATATCCCGACATTCCCTGTGCCCGGTGGTCTTATCAGTACCGTGCCGGCGACGGTAATAACGACGCCTATGTTTCAACGGGCACGATCGACAACCGCGCCCGCTTCCTGCGCGCTTTTGAAAGGATCCAGGATTACCTGGAGATGTATGCACAGCGACACCGCAGGGTTGTCGATCCATCGATGGACTATGGCAATTACCCGGTGCTCTATAATGCGCTGCTCTATGATGCACCCTTCGCGGAACGGGAAAAAAACTGGCGAAAGATCATTGTTCACGAAGGACTTTTTGATACCCGGGATCCCGCTGTTAAGTACGATGAGGACCGGTGGTTGAAGGCATCCTTCGCCAATTATTCGCGGCGGCGTTTCAACAAAAGGACTGTCAACGGCGCCGTGCCGTGCCGGGGATTTGCCAAATCGCCGTGGTACCGTTTCTATCGCGCCGTCCGGTGGTATAAGGAACGCTTTTTCGACTATTGCAGCCAGTTCGGTCTGGATATTCCCCGGTAGGGAACGGTGAGGGGCCTGGTGTCCTCTGAAAAAAAGGTTGATTCATCAGAGGGTCTCTCGCTATAGTACTGCCGCGTCGCACGACAGGATAGGCGCGACGCGGAAAGGAACAGCAACACAATGAGTTGGTGGGGAAAGCTAATCGGCGGGACCGTGGGTTTTATCCTGGGAGGTCCACTGGGTGCACTCCTCGGCGCCGCCATGGGTCATAGTTTCGATGCACAGACAGGGGGGACGGAACGCCTGTCCTATTCCGGCTCCGGCGGGTCCGAACGGATACAGACGGCCTTTTTTACTACGACCTTTTCCGTGATGGGACATCTTGCGAAAGCGGACGGAGCGATCTCGCGCGATGAGATAGCAACAGTGGAAAGCATCATGGCCCACATGCAATTGAACGCCCAGCAGCGACAGGCGGCAATCAATCTCTTTCACAGCGGGAAGAAGACGGAGTTCCCTCTCGATGCCGTCCTGGATCAGTTCCTCCGTGAGTGCCACCGGCGGGCAGATCTTATCCGCATGCTCGTGGAAATGCTCGTGGTCACCGCAATGGCCGATGGAGAAATTACCCGTGAAGAGCGTCGCATTCTCACGGCGGTGTGTGACAGACTCGAATTTCCCCGGAATGAATTTGAACGGCTCGTCCGCATGGTACGGGCGAACAGGGCCGGCCGTCGCGGCAGTGACGGAAACGGGCGGGAGCGGCTTAAAGCGGCGTATGATGCCCTCGGCCTGAACCCCCGGGCGAGCGATGAAGATGTGAAAAAGGCCTATCGGCGGCTGTTAAGCGAGTACCATCCGGACAAGCTCGTATCGAAGGGACTTCCCGAAGAGATGATGAAATTTGCATCGGAGAAGACACAGGAAATTACGACGGCCTATGAACGCATCAAGGAAGCGCGCCAGGCACGGTAACGGTTAGACCGCTTTGCTCTGCGTGTCCTGTGTGACCAGCATGGTGGTGGGGTTCAGAAGGAGCGGCGTTTCCACGGTGCGACTGCCTGCCAGTGTTTCAATGCGGACATTATTCCCCTCCGGTTTCAATTCCAGCGCAACGGCGAAAAGATCGGCCACCGGTGAAAAACAGGCCGGCAGGTTATCCGCGGCGGGTTGCTCGTCCCGGTGGGTATGGACGGTGAACCATATGCTGAATCCGTTCCGCTCGGCGAGTGTCCGTAATGCCTTCAGGTGGTCCCGCGCCGTTTCATCGAAGGGAAATCCGTCAATAATGACCATGGACGGATTGAATATGTTCTGGGTCGTGAGATCAGTGATGCGCTCTTCCAGGAGAGGGACACTGAATCCGGAAACCTTCATACTGAGTATGAGCCGGTACGGCTCGATATCGTTCCAGATATCCTTGATGTTGTTCACATTGTACTCTTCAGCGATATCCTGAAAGAGTTCTCCGTACCAGAGTGTCACCTTGCCGATGGGGTCGTTCAGGCTCACGTGGAGGACATTTTTATGACGCAGCATGTTGAACAGGGCCATCTGGATGACGAGAGCCGTTTTCCCGATACCCGCACGTGACAGGACGGCACCGAAGGCGCCGTCCGCCAGAATGTCCTCACGGTCTCCCGCCAGCTGCCGCAGGGGATTCCTCTCTATGAGGTCTGTCTTTACCATAGTGTCATTCCAATCCTTGAAATAAAATATTCGTGCCGTCTTTTTTTGTCGTTTCATCGAGGGGAGGCACGCGTCGTTACGCGGCGCTCTTGTTATCCTTTGCCGCTTTTTCGATCAGTTCCTCGGCGATCGACTGGGGAACCTGCCGGTACTGGCAGAATTCCATCGTGTACTGGGCCTGCCCCTGCGTCGCCGATCGGAGTACCGTTGAGAAACCGAACATCTCAGCCAGCGGCACCTGTGATTCCACGACGCACATGACGCCTTCGTCCTGTGACCCGACGATCATGCCGCGCCTCTGGTTGAGGAGTCCCATCACGGCACCTTGAAAATCAGTCGGTGTTTCCACAACCACCTTCATAATCGGCTCGTGTATGACGGGCTTGGCCTTTTTGTATGATTCCTTGAAGGCCCCAACGGCCGCCGCCTGAAATGCCTGGTCCGATGAATCGACGCTGTGGGCGGCACCGTCGTTGATGACCACGCGGGCTCCCGTTACGGGGAATCCCATCTTCGGTCCCTTCTTCAGACATGACCGGAATCCCTTTTCGCAGGAGGGGATAAACTGTGTCGGGATGGCACCACCGGTAATCTTGTTGACGAATTCGAAGTCCCCTTCGTCGATCGGTTCGATGTATCCGGCGACGCGCCCGAACTGGCCGGCGCCACCCGTCTGTTTCTTGTGGGTGTAGTTGAATTCCGCCCGCTGAGTGATGGTTTCACGATAGGCGACACGCGGCTTGCCCGTTGTCACGGCGGCGCCGTATTCACGCTTCATCCTTTCCACGTACACCTCGAGGTGCAGTTCACCCATACCCTCGATGATCGTATCGTTTGTCTCTTCGTCGACATGCGTGCGGAAGGTCGGGTCCTCCTTGGTGAACCGGTTCAGTGCCTTCGACATATTAATCTGAGCCTTGTTGTCTTCCGGCGTAATAGCGAGGGAAATAACCGGTTCGGGAATATACATGGACGTCATGGATAAGTTCAGACCCGGCGAGACAAAGGTGTCGCCCGAGGCGCAGTCGATGCCGAAGAGGGCACCGATATATCCCGCGGGAATACTGTCGATATCTTCCATTTGATCGGCATGCATGCGCACCACGCGGCCGATCTTGATCTTCTTTCCCGAACGCGCATTGATGAGGGTTGCGCCCTTTTCGAGGATGCCCTGGTACACGCGAATATAAGTCAGCTGTCCGTAGGGTCCGTCTTCCAGTTTGAAGGCAAGCGCCACCGTCGGATCCTCCGGTTTTCCCGTCAGGATAACAGGTGCCTCGTCGTTTTCCCGAGAGAGGGCCTCGTTTTGTACCTCCGTCGGACAGGGGAGGAGCTGAGTCACCGCGTCGAGAAGCGGCTGGATGCCCTTGTTCTTGTAGGCTGAGCCCATATAGACGGGTGTCAGTTCCCGCTTCAGTGTACCGCGGCGGACTGCGTCGATAATGAGTTCATCAGGTATATCCCGTTCTTCGAGCATGGCTTCCATCAGTTCATCAGAGAACATGGACGCCGCGTCAATGAGTTTCTCACGGCCTTCTTCGGCCGCGGCGCGCAGGTGGTCCGGTATGTCTTCGACCTGGCGCGTTTCACCGAATTCGCCGCCGAAGGTGAGAGCCTTCATGGAAACAAAATCAATGATACCGGAGAAATCTGATTCGAGGCCGATGGGTGCCTGCATGGCCACGGCGTTATGTCCCAGCTTGGTCCTCAACTGATCGACGACGCGGTCGGGATTGGCCCCGCTCCGGTCGAGCTTGTTGATGAAGGCAATGCAGGGAACACGGTAACGTTTCATCTGCTGGTCGACGGTGATTGACTGGGACTGAACACCGCCCACGGAGCAGAGGACGAGTATTGCGCTGTCAAGCACGCGCAGCGATCTTTCCACTTCAACGGTGAAGTCGACATGCCCGGGGGTGTCGATGATGTTGATTTCATGATCGTCCCATTCACAGAACGTTGCCGCAGATGCGATGGTGATGCCCCGTTCACGTTCGAGATCCATGGAATCCATCGTTGCACCAACGCCATCCTTGCCCCTAACGTCGTGAATGGCATGGATGCGCTTCGTATAAAACAGTATCCGCTCGGTCAGCGTTGTTTTGCCCGAATCAATGTGTGCGCTGATACCGATATTCCTTACGCGTTTAATATCCTTCTTCATGTCTCGGCCCTTTTATCATTACTCCTGATTATGCCTATTATAACATTCTCCTGTCAATCGATCACGCACGTCCATCCCGGTACCTGTTGTGCTCACCAGGTATGGCGTTCCTTCCCTCTCCGCAGTGATGATCGCAGCTTTCTCGTGCTGAGGATGAAATACCGGGCGGGGAATAGACCCGTTACGAATCTCCAAAAAGAGTCGCTGTTCCTACATTAAGTCGCCTGTCCTTGTCAAGAAAAAAATCACGTTTTTTCCTATCATATCAGTATGACGATCCCGTTACAGTTTGATGATTGCTTGATGAAATCATCTGGTATGGCCTGTCACGGGTCCCGGAACTGCTCGGCATATGCTCCCGGGAGTGCCGCGTTGAGGCCGTAAAACGTTCTTGCCTGAACGATATGATTGTGCTAGAACATCCCGCACGCTGAAACTGGCGGAAAACCTGCGTTTTTCTCCGTGATATTTCTCGTGGGGCGTGTTTCGGCACGTATCCGCGTGAAACGGGAGCGCGGGAGTCATCATAAGTCGTTGGCGGTTATTCCTTTCGCATGCAGGCCGGCGGGATGATGAACGGGAAAAGACGAAGGAGTAGAATATGGCATCGAAAGACAAATCCGTACGGGAAAATCAGTTGGCCTACTGGCAGGCGAAATTAAGTGAACGGAAACGGCTGTTGCAGGCCGACAATGTCTCCGCCGAAGAAATGAAGAAAGATCCCGCCGTGAAGCGGATTCTGGCGAAGATCCGTGAAGTCAATAGCCGCATCGCGTCGATAATCGTGCTTGAGAAGAAAAAAGAATCTCTCGAGGCGCACAAAAAGCAAAAAGAGGCGGCGGAGAAGAAACCGAAGGAAAAGCAGGATAAGGAAGACAAGGAAGAAGACGCCGCCGAGAGCAAGACCCAGCAGAAAAAGAAGGCCAAGCTGGAAAAGAAAAAGGCGCAGAAGACGTCGGAAGAATAATATCTGTACTGAAAAAGGGTTTCCGCAAGAGCGCGGAATATAAGGGGGTCACTCCATGAGTGTCCCCCTCTCTTTTGCCTCAACCGTTTTTGTGGGCCCAGGATGTCACAAAGATGACTGAAATGCCGCGGCATGTGCCCGCTCCGGAGGAGGGATCCCGGTGCCGGCCGCTGTCTTTAGAAATTCAATGAAAGCAGATAATCCGGATCTACTCCGTGAAGGTGACGTCGGAAATAACGCATTCTGTCCCGGGCGAGTCGTTTCTGTAATCGACGCGGTGCACACCCTTCGGTATGGCGATGGTAATTGTCATACCACCCGCCGGCCCCATTTCCTCCCGGAGATGCCGGTACCACTCACGGCGGTCGGCGTGTGACGTCGAATGGTTGACTGTCTTTATAGTATCTCCCACATGAAACACCAGGCTGGCGACACACGACGAAACGGCGGCGGGGTGCGAGACCCACAGGGTGACCCCGATCCGTCCGCCTTTGTCATGGGGCATGAAGAGTGTACCCTCCGAGCCGCCGTAATAGCGCCGGCCCGATTCGGTGCCGGTGTATGCCCGACGGGCTGCGATGTGCACCGCACCGGCACTGCGGACCATCCTGCGTTCGTATCCGAGGGGCAGCGGGTGGTGGGTCTCCGAAAAAGAAACATCGGACAGGGCGCATCCGGTTTTGCTCCCGGCGCCGGAAAAGGGAACACGTGCCGTGCCCGGTGGTACGGCGAGGGTTATCCGGTACAATCCCGCCGCGGCAAGGTTGCTGAGCTCCGCGTATCGTTCCCGGATGTGCCGACGGTTGGCGTAGTTCTGTATATGGATACGCTTGTCACCGACAGTGGCGGTGAATGAGGTGACGGTGGCGTGGTCATCGCCGGTCAGCGTATTCCAGAGATCGAAGGAAAGCATACCGCCCTTCGCGTGGGGGAGAATAATCAGCCCCCTCTTCGATGAGTAGTACAGTGTTCCTGTCCGCGCACCAGTCATGACGCGGTCGGCAATGATGCCCATGCCCTCTCCCGTGACGTGTCCCCCGACAGCCGATGGAACGGCGACAAGCAGTGCAATGACGAGTGAAATGGCGGCTGTATGCTTGAACATCGTCACGTCGGTTCTTTCATTAGAAATAATGGTGGAGACTCGGCAGGGATTCAACACCCACATAGGTAAAAACAGCGGCGGCGAACCCCGCAATTGTCAGGTATGCCAGTGCCGTGCGACCGCGACGGGTGTCGGTGTACAGGTGGAGCGCGGCGGAGTAGATAAGCCATGTCACGAGTGCCCACGTCTGCTTCGGGTCCCAGTTCCAATAGGCGCCCCAGGAGAAGTGTGCCGCTACGGCACCCACCGCGATGCCGGCAGAGAAAAAAATGTACCCGGCAGCCATGCTGCGCGTGATGAGGGAAATGAGTTCATTTGTCCCCGGCAGCGCAGAGAGGATACTGAAATCATCTTCCCGCTTTTTCACGAGAAAGAGGCAGGCGAAAGCGGCGGCGGTGGCGAATCCGGCGTACCCGAGGAGGCAGCATATCACGTGAAGGGGCAGCCAGTTGTTCTGCAGCTCCGGAAGGAGCGGTTGAATGCCCCTATCAATGGACCCCGACAGCGACGCAAAGAACAGTCCCAGGGCAGCGGCAGGCAGGATGATGAAATGGAGCAGTTTTCCGCCCCGTATGTATCCGAAGAGAAGATCATAGAGAACAAGGCACCAGATGAAGACCACCAGTGATTCATAGAGGTTGGTCGTGGGCGCGTGCCCGGCGCCGATCTGATACGATTCAACCCACCGCATGACCAGTCCCGCCGTGTGAAGCAGGAACCCGACGGCTGCTGCTTTAGTGCCGATCTTCGTGAGAAAGTCTTTTTTCACGGTCATACCGGTGACGATGATCAGAAAGGCGCCGAGGTACATGACGGGAACGATGCCCAGTATAAGAATGTGCATCATGTCCGGGTGCCCTCCCGTTGCGTGAGATATCTCTCCACGATCGGTGCAACCGGAGCGGGATTTCCGCCCCGCAATGAAATTACGCTGATGCGGCAGGCACTGTCAGCGTCACGCAGGACGATCCATATCCTCTCAAACGCCGAAAAAGGTGCCATTGCAACTCCGATAAGAAAAAAAAGGCCGCCGGCTAAGACGAGAAAAAGACCGGGATCATAGTCCAGCTTCAGCCCCGTGTAGAATCTTTTCTCTATACCGTGGAGCTGGAAAAGGAACGGTTCAAACCGCCCGGGATTGAGACGGGGAGTCTCTGTGATGACGGAGGGGAGCGACTCTTTTATTTTTTCGATATCTTGAAATACATAGAAGCGCATTTGCTCGTCGGGCATCTCAATACCGACATCAATGGCCGGTCCCAGATTCATCAGATTTGACTCGATGGCAAGGATATGGACCTCCTGACCGGGTTCCGTTCCCGGCAGCTGGAGCATCGATCCTTCACGCACCGTGAAGACATGTGCATGCTCACCCTCAGTGACGGTGATCCTCGCCTCGGGGATTGTCCCGTGATTCGATTGATAAAAACGAATCTTCCCATAGGAAACGGGATGATTAACCGCCACCGTCTTTTCACGGGCATCACCATCCTTCCCGCTGAAGACAAGACGTGACAGGTAGGTCCGGGGTGTCCCGTTCGGGTACTGTATGACGGAAAATTCGCGACAGGTGACGGTGAATGGAAGGGTCTTCTTCCAGGGATCTTCTCTCAGATACACCGTATCCGTGGAATCTCCCTCAGGTATTTCAACATATGCGCTGAAGCCGAGCAGGAAACCCATGGCCATGCCAACAATAACGATCAGTACCGATGCGTGTATGATCAGCAGCGATATGAGTCTCAGGGGACCCCGCCGCCCGAAAATGATCGTACCCTGCGCCGTGTCGCCGCGACTGGCCGTGTGATAGTGCACTTCCACGATTTCTGCGAGTTCGTCCGCCGTCCGGCAGGCCGATCTCCCGGGAATCGTTGTGCTGAGTGCCGGAGAGTCCTGCGGCACGGGAGGACACCGGCGACCGCCGGGTAAGATCGGCGGATGCCCGATGCGGGTGGCGATACAAGCGATTACGGCAAGAACGAGGAGTGTCACGAGCAGGATGAACCAGAAGGAATGGTACACATCAAAGAGCTGGAATGTATCGAGCGCATCCATGACCCGCGGCGAGAGACTGCCCACGAGGCTTTCAGTCATCTCGCCTTGGGGAATGATAGATCCGGCCACGATCGCGAGGGCGAGGAGGATAAACAGCGCAACGGCAGCTGTTGGTGATGTGGCGATTGAAACAAGTCTCTGACCGGCTTTTGTTATCTTCATGAATTCTGGTCCTGTCGACACATCGTCTTCGCAACGCTATCACAAAAAAATTACGAGGGCAATGGAATGACGGGGAAGTGCCGATCCCAATAGTGCCTGGTCAGTGACTATCCTATTGACACAGGTCCAACGGGGTTGTATTATTTTTAGCACAACACCTTCGAGTCTTGCCGCCCAAAGGCCCTGACCCATGGCGACGGACCAGCGGGTTTCCCTGGAAACGGGGGAGCCTCCCGTGCTTGGAAAGGAGGTGCCGAGAAACTTCGGTTACGACGCACTTCGTGGAGAAAGCGCCAATGGTCCGTGGCTGTCATCATCGAAGCATTTCATATCACAAAGAGTTTTTTGATGTTCCGGCAGTTGCACCGGCGGGTTTTTCCTGTGTGCGTTGTCTCCTGACGCCGTTTATTACTGCGGTTGTGACAGGTTCTTTCAGGACTGCGAACGGTTAATCCTAAACACGTGTAAGGTGATCGTAACAGGTCATCTTACCTTTTCAGGAGGTGTCTATGAAAGTACTCGTTGTTGATCCGCTGAAATGTGCGGGCGGCAAGTCATGTGAGCTGGCCTGCTCGTACTATCGGACGGGAAAGTTTAATATTGCCGATTCACGTATCAAGGTGCACTTCTTTCCCGAGGACCTTTCCTTTGTGCCAACACTCTGCATGCAGTGCAAAGAGGCGTACTGTGTCCAGGTCTGCCCCACGGGTGCCCTTGAACGCGACGCCTCGACGGGTGTGGTAACCCTCGATCAGGATACCTGCATCGGGTGTAAACAGTGCATCGTGGCCTGTCCCTGGGGTTCGGTGAAGCTGTCATCGGACGGCGAGACGGTCATGAAATGCGATAACTGCGGTGGTGATCCGGCCTGCGTCAAGGTCTGTGATTCGGGTGCTCTTGCCTATGTCGAGATAGATGATGCGGTCTCTCACAAGCAGCGCGATACGGCTGACAAGTATGCGGAGATCGCCCGGCAGATGTCGAGAGGAGGTGAGGCACATGTATAAGGGATACGTCGGGACAATACTCCGCGTCGATCTGACGACAGGAACGGTGAAGAGAGAAGGAATTAACGAGAAGTGGGCGGAACTGTTCATCGGCGGCAGGGGATACGGTGAAAAACTCTATGCCGAGGAAGTCGACGCCACCATAGATCCGCTCTCACCGGACAACAAGGTGATCCTTGCGACGGGACCCCTCGGCGGAACCATGGCGCCCGCCGGCGGCCGGACGATGGTTATCACCAAGGGTCCTCTGAACGGAACGCTTGCCTGCTCGAACGGCGGCGGCTACTTCGGGACGGAACTGAAAATGGCCGGGTACGACATGATTGTCTTCGAGGGCAAGGCTAAAAACCCCGTATATCTCTGGATCTACAATGACACCGTGGAAATACGGGACGCCGCCGATATGTGGGGGTCCATATGCCACGAGACGGATACCGCGCTTCGGGCGACGACCCACATCGAGGCCAGGACCATGCAGATCGGGCCCGCCGGAGAGAATCAGTCTCTCATTTCCTGCGTCATGTTCGACGGACACCGGGCATCGGGACGGACGGGAGTCGGTGCCGTTGTGGGCAGCAAGAACCTCAAAGGTATTGCCGTGCGCGGGACGAAGGGTGTGGAAGTTCATGACTATGAAGGTTTCAAAACGGCGGTGGAAAACGCCTATGCAAAGCTCCACGCTCACCCCGTCGCCGCAGAAGGCCTGCCCACCTTCGGGACGGCCGTGCTCGTGAACATTCTCAACGATATCGGATCGTTCCCGACACGTAACGCTCAGCAGGCCTACTTCCCCACGGCGGACGGTATCTCCGGGGAGACCATGGTCAAGAAGACCCTCGTCAAGAATAAGGGATGCGGTGCCTGTCCCATCGACTGCGGGCGGGTGACGGAGATCCGCGATGGGAAATACAAAGGTGAGAAGGGCGAAGGCCCGGAATATGAAACGGCCTGGTCTCTCGGCGCCATGTGCGGTCTTGACGACATCAATACCGTCACCAAGGCTCATTATCTCTGCGACGATTACGGTCTTGACGGCATTTCCGCCGGCGTCACCATAGCCTGTGCGATGGAACTCTACGAGAAAGGGTACCTGTCCGAGAAGGATGTTCCCTTTCCTCTCACTTTCGGGAACGGCGATGCGGTGATCGGACTCCTGGAACTCATGGGCAAGAACGAAGGTATCGGAAAACTGCTCGCCCAGGGTTCGTATCGCCTCGGCGAACATTACGGTCACCCGGAACTGTCCATGTCGGTGAAGAAGCAGGAGATTCCCGCCTACGACCCGCGCGGTGTCAAGGGGATCGGTCTCGAGTTCGCCACGTCGAACCGGGGTGCCTGCCACGTGAGGGGTTATACCATCGCGCCGGAGGTGCTGGGAACACCGTTCCAGGCGGATCGGCTCGTCTATGAGGGGAAAGCCGGTATCGCCAAGGCTTTTCAGGATCTGACGGCGGCCGTTGACGCGAGCGGTGCCTGCCTGTTTACCACTTTTGGTATGGGTGCGGACAACTACGCGGAACTGGTAACGACAGCCACGGGTATTTCTTTTGACGAAAATTCCCTTGTTACGGCCGGCGAGCGTATCTGGAACCTGGAACGCCTGTTCAATATAAGGGCGGGTTACACGAGTGCCGACGACACCCTGCCGAAGAGAATGCTCGAGGAACCGATCCCGGACGGACCGTCTCAGGGTGAAGTGAACGAACTAAATAGGATGCTCCCCGAGTACTATGAACTGCGGGGGTGGGATACGAAGGGGAACCCCACCGATCAGAAGCTAACGGAACTCGGCCTCCAGTAGGCTGGTGCGTCACCGACGACGGGAGGGTCCTATGAAATATGTCATTATCGGCGGCAGTGTCGCGGCATGCGCGTGCGCGGCACGCCTGAAACAGCTTGATCCGGTGTCCGATGTGACCATGATATCGGCGGAGGAACGGCCTTACGCGAAAATGGCGTTGCCCTATCTGCTCTCCGGCGAGATGACCGAGGATGTACTCTGGATGGACCGGCCCGGGGATATCGATTTCCGGGCCGGAACGCGGGTGACGGCAGTGTCACCCGGCGGGAAGGTTGTTGAAACGGACAACGGTCCGCCCGTTGCCTATGATAAACTTCTCATCGCCGCGGGTGCCCATGCGGTTCTTCCCGACTTCGAGGGGAGCACGCTGCCCGCGGTGGCGTGCCTGCGGAACCTGTCCGATGTGGCGGACATTCAGGGGCAGCTTGCCGGGTTCTCAGACGGGGCGGTCCTGCTTTCCGGGGCGGGACTCGTCAGCATCGAGGCGGGCGATGCCCTGTGGAAGAGGGGGTTTTCGCCCACATTTCTTATTTCGTCACGCAAGGTGCTCTCCATGATTCTCGATGATGAGGGGAGTGCCCTCCTGGAATCGATCATGAGGGAGAAAGGGGTCGCCATCCATTTCGGGGAAACAATCGCATCCGCCGCGTCAGGTCCAGACGGCATTACCGTCACCACGCAGTCGGGAGCGGAATATAACGGCCGGTCGTTGATTGTGGGGAAGGGGACTCACCCCAATATCGATTTTCTGTCCCAGTCGGGCATCGCCACGGACTGGGGCGTCCTTGTCAACGAGTTTCTCGAAACGAACACGGCGGATATCTTCGCCGCCGGTGACGTCTGCCAGGGTGATGATATCGTGTGGGGTGACAAGCGTGTCAATGCCTTGTGGCCCGCGGCGGTGGAACAGGGACGACATACGGCGTACAACATGACCCGTGCGCCCCGTCCCTACCGGGGCAGCATCGCCCGCAATATTGTGACCGCCTTCGGGGTGACGGTGTTTACGGCAGGTTTGTCAAATTGCGATGAGCGCGGCAAGGATATTGTGAAACGGAGTACGGATAATTCCTATGTGAAGATCGTTCTCGAAAACAATGTCTTGAAAGGTGCCGTCTTCATCAACGTTGCTGTCGATCCCGGCGTCTATGTCGCCGCCATCGAAGAGCAGCGCGATGTGACGGGTCTTGAAAACGTGATGGTGTCGGGCGCCCTGTCGCCGGCCCATTTCAGACCCTTTCTGAGAAACGGGTAGACGAGTACCGACCGGCGGCCAGCGAGACGGCCGCCGGTTTTTTTTAGAAGGAATATTATAGTGAGAGGCCGCGATCATGCCGCTGACCGATGAGGAACGGACAACATACAGCCGCCAGTTGGCTCTTTTCGGCGACGAGGGGCAGGGCCGTCTTAAAAGGGGCCGCGTGACCATTGTCGGGGCGGGCGGCCTCGGCACCGTCAGCGCTCTCTATCTCGCCGCCGCGGGGATGGGCACTATCACCGTCATCGACGATGACGTGATTGAAGCACGGAACCTGAACCGTCAGATTGCCTATCGTGCCTCCGACAGAGGTCGAAATAAGGCCGCTGTGCTGGCGGAGAGGCTGCGCCAACTCAATCCCCACATCACCGTTACAGCCGTGGTGGACCGAATCTCCGCCGCTAGCGTGAAGGCCCTTATTACTGAGACGGACGCTATTGTCGATGCGGTGGACGATTTTTCTGTGCGGATGTGCCTGAACGCTCACGCCGTCGCGCGGTCCTACCCTCTCTTCCACGGTGCCGTGTCCGCATTTTACGGTCAGGCGACGACGATCATTCCCGGTGAGACCCCCTGCCTGGCGTGTATTTTTCCCGAAACGCCGCCTTCGGATGAAACGGCGGTTATCGGACCCACCTGCGGTCTTATCGGTTCCCTTCAGGCGAACGACGTGATAAAATTCATCATCGGCAACGGGGATCTCATCGCGAATCGTCTGGCCGTGTGGGACGGGCGGACCGGCGATCTGGATATGATGCCTGTTGAGAAAAACCCATACTGTCCCGTGTGCGGGGACGGGTGAGATGGACATGACAGGTATGGTTACGGTAACGGTCAAGGCCTATGCGACGCTTCGCGAGATACTGGGAAAAGAATATACTGCCCGGATGGAAACCAGCGGTACCGTCAGCGATCTCCTCAGCGCTTTGTGTGTCCGGTTTCCCGCCCTGTCACGAGCCCTCTTTGACAAGACGGGACAGGTCAAGCGCTACGTAAACATTATGAAAAACGGGCGGAATATCGCCTTTCTCGACGGGATCGCCACCGCTCTTACCGATGGTGACGTCCTGTCTCTCTTTCCGCCGGCGGGGGGCGGTTGAATATCCCGCCTGATATTTCATGTCCGGTGACACCGATGCTCCCGCAACACACTTTACTCCTTGCTGTTGATGTCGGCCTGAAGACGGGGCTTGCCTGTTACGGAGAAGATGGGCGGCTGTCCTGGTACCGGTCCCATAATTACGGATCGGTTCCCCGGCTGCGCCGGGGGCTGCGCGGCATTTTGGACGACTTCCCGGCATGCCGGTGGCTGTACCTCGAAGGTGGAGGCGTGCTTGCCGATATCTGGGAAGGGGAAGCGCTCCGCCGCGGCATAGCGGTCCGTATCGTTGCCGCAGAAACTTGGCGTGACACGCTTCTGTATCCACGCCGGCGCAGAGACGGAAAAAAGGCAAAACACAGTGCCGTAATGTTGGCAAAGCGTGTCATCAGGTGGTCCGGGGCGCCGAATCCCACGGCACTGCGCCACGATGCAGCGGAGGCGATCCTTCTCGGCATGTGGGGGGTGGTGGAAGAAAAACTGCTCGGTGCCATTCCGCCGGAGGTCACGCGGTGATTAGAGAGTCGGCTTCTCCCCGGTGGGCTCGACGTGGACGGCGACGTGTTCCGCACGGGGATAGGTGGCGCGAATAATGCGTTCAGCCTCCTCCGCCAGTGAGTGGCCCTCCGTGACGGAAAGTGCGCCATTCACACCGATGTGGACTTCCATCTGGTAGCGGCCTCCGGACCGCCGGATTCTCAGGTCGTGAACCTCGTCGATGCCGGGTACGGCGATGATGCGGTTTCTGATGTCGGTGACGATGTTGGGAGCAGGGGCTTTGTCTGTCAGTTCATCGAAGGCACTTTTCCCCGTTTCCATACCCGCCTTGAGGATGAGGACTGAAACGATCAATGCTGCCCAGTCGTCAAGGATATACCAGGACGGATGGATTAGGGTGCCGAGGAGCCCGATAAAGACGGCCACCGAGGACAGGGCGTCACTCCGGTGATGCCACGCGTTGGCGATAAGGGCCATGCTGGCGATGCGGCGGCCCACGTGAATCGTCCAGCGGTACATAAGTTCCTTTAGCAGAATGGAAAGGGCGGCAATGACAAGCGTGGGAGACGCGGGGTGGTGGACGGTGCCGAGCGTGATATTCAGAGCCGCCTTTCCGCCGATGGAAACCCCGATGGCGAGGAGGGTGATCCCGACGGCAAGGGATGAGAACGTTTCAAAGCGCGCGTGGCCGAAATGATGGGTGGCATCGGGTTCCCTGCCGCCGATCGTAATGCCGGCAAGCACGATGATATCGGTAAAAAGATCGGATATGGAGTGGAACGCGTCGGCGATAAGGCCCGTGCTGTTCCCGATAATGCCCCCCACCGCTTTGACGATGATCAGGAGGGCATTAACACCGGCACCGGCGAGGGTAACGGTACGGCCTTCGCGAAGTGTGCCCACGTGTGGATGATGGTGCATGAATCGTTCCTCGCTGCAGTTCGACGCCATCCGGGCACGCCGGTCGGCAATCGTGTATGAAATATGAGTGAGAAAAGATCTTTCCCATTGTGATAGATCATCTCAGAGTATATCATTTTGTACCGGTATCTGTCAGGAAATGGTGGAGGATAATCACATGAGCGGCGAAATCGCGGTTCGGACAATTGTTCCCCTCTTTTTGATCATCGGGCTCGGTTTTCTTTCCCGCCGTCTCGGGGTAATGAAACAGGGCGATGAGAAGATACTGAACGCCTTTGTCTACTTCTTCGCCTTACCGGCGCTCTTCGTGGTTAATCTCTCCGAGACGCAGTTTACCGCGGACAATCTCCGCTTCATGGTGGCGGGCATTGTTCCCATCGTTATCGGCGTCCTGTTTTTTGCGGCCCTGCGACTTGTCCTTCGCCTTTCCCGTGATATCCTCTATCTCCTCATTCTCAGCACCGTGTTCGGGAGCCTCGCCTTCTTCGGCATTCCCTTCGTCATGTTTGCCTATCCGGGTATCGAAAGCGAGCGCTACGCGACCCTTGCCGTTGCCTCAATTTCGCCGGTCAGCGTCTTTTTTTCCATTACCGCCCTTGAACTCTATTCACTGGAGACGCCCCGTTTCCTGACGGGCATCGGTAACGTGGCACGACGCCTTGTCCGCAATCCCCTGATCCTGTCTCTTGCCTGCGGTGCGATCCTGTCGCTTGCCGGTCTTTCCATTCCCCAGCCCGTATCGCGGGCGCTGCACATGCTGGGCGGCACCACATCGACGGTTGCCCTCTTTCTGCTTGGGGTCTTCCTGTACGGGCGTCGTTATACGAACCTGAAGACGGCCTTCGCCTTGAGCCTGCTCCGCATCCTGTTCCTGCCCCTGGTTGCCCTGGCCACCGTGTGGTGTTTTCATCTCCAGGGGCTGGAGCGGTCGACGGTGCTTCTGATGCACGCCATGCCCACGGCCATTTCCCTTATCGTGCTCAGCGAACGCTACCACTTTTTTCAGGAAACGATTGCATCGCTAGTCCTCATCTCCTCCCTCGGTGCCGCCCTTTATCTCAACCTCTGGCTTTTCATCGCGGGCTGAGGAAAAGATATTGACAGCGGCGCCTCCGTCCACTAGATTTTCTTGCCGGTCCGGGCATTGTCTTGGCCGGGCATATCTATCAGTACGGAGTGCGTCATGGTGAATATGGACGGCGGAGAAAAGCGGCGGAATTCCATCGAATTCGCGGTAACGATCGGCATTGCCACGCTCTGCCGTCTTGTTCTCAACACGGCGCGACGTTTCGCCTATCCCTTCGCACCGGCTCTCTCCCGGGGGCTAGGCGTCTCACTGCCCGCCGTGACATCCCTTATAGCGGTCAACCAGATTACGGGTCTGTTCGGCCTTGTTGCCGGTCCTTTCGGAGACCGGAGGGGGTACCGCCTTATGCTGCTTGCCGGCATGGGGATCCTGGCCGCCGGCATGCTGGCGGGCGGAGCCATACCGATCTACGCCGTTGTTGTGGTCGCCCTGTTCTTGGCGGGAGTGGGAAAAAGCGTTTTTGATCCTGCCATACAGGCCTATGCCGGCCATCATGTGCCTTACGCGAAAAGGGGTTTCGCCGTGGGCATCATGGAAACGGCATGGGCGGGAAGCACGCTCGTGGGCGTTCCGCTCATGGGGTTTCTGATGGGGACCTTTCACTGGCGGGCACCCTTCTATGCCCTCGGCGCGGCGGGTGTTGCCGGTTTTCTCTGTCTTGCCTGGCTTTTCCCGGACGAGAAATCCCGGGCTGCTCCGCAGGAAAGGGTTGCCCGCACGATTGAATGGCGCTCTCTTCTCACGACGCGCGCCTCACTCGCCATCATGGGGTTCGCCTTTTTCGTCAGCGCCGCCAACGATATCTTTTTCGTCGTGTACGGGGCGTGGTTCGAAAAAATCTTTCACCTGCACGTCGTGGAGCTGGGCATGACGGCCATGGTCATCGGCGCCGCGGAACTGGCGGGAGAACTGCTCACGGCAATAGTTTCAGATCGGTGCGGACTCCGCCGTTCTATTATGTGCGGTCTCGTCCTGTCCGGCGCCGGATACGCCTTCTATCCCACCGTGGCGCAATCGCTGCCGTGGGCGCTCATCGGCCTTTTCATACTCTTTATGACCGTTGAGTTCGCCATCGTCACGGCCATATCTCTCTCCACCGAAATACTGCCCGCATCCCGGGCCACCATGATGGCGGGATATCTCGCCGCGGCAGGCCTGGGCCGTGTCGCCGGTGCCCTGGCGGGCGGCATCCTCTGGTATTACGGAAGCATGACCGTCGTCTGTGCAACATCGGTGGTGTTGAGTCTCTGTGCGGCTCTTTCCGTTGCCGCCGGTCTTGCCGGCTGGCGTCCCCACCGCAGTGAATAGGCGATTCCATTCAGAAGAGCAGACGATTGTCTTCAGATCGTGATTCGCCCGTGCTGATCACATAGATGGCGGGCTTTCCGGCGACGGGGCAGTGTGCCTCACAGGTGCCGCACCCGATGCACTTTTCGGGATCGACCCGGGGCACGCGGAGGCGGACTGCCGTCCCGTCCCGTTTCGCAATCGTCCGCGTTTCCAGCCAGATCGCCTTCTCGGCGGTGGGGCACATCTCTTCACAGACAATGCAGGGAACAGCAAAAGAATAAGGAAGACAGCGTCCCGTATCGATGACGGCGACGCCGACGGCCGTTGCCGCCTTCTCGTTCAGATCGAGTTTACGGATTGCGCCCGTGGGACAGACCTGGCCGCAGAGGGTGCAGCGGTATTCACAGTGGCCGATAGCGGGCACGAGAACGGGTGTCCAGATGCCCTCCACACCCGCCTCGAGAAGCGTCGGCTGCAGGCCGTTGGTGATGCAGACCTTCATACACTCGCCGCAGCGGACGCACCGGGAGAGGAAAGCCTTTTCGGGCAAAGCGCCCGGCGGGCGGATGAGGGCGGCGTCGAAACGGGCCGCCCGGCAGAGGGGCGCGATCCTGAGAAAAGGAACGACGGCGATACCCGCCGTCATCGATCCGATGAGATGACGTCTGCGCAGATCGACGCGAATGCCGTGATTTGCCTTCCCCAATGAAAAACCGATGGCTGACCGGGTGCAGAGATCGTCGCAGTCAAGACAGCGGAAGCACTCCTGGTCGCGCAGTGCGAGCTTCCCGTCGATCATGGTTCGGGCGGTGCACGCAGCGCAGAGACCGCAGTCGTTACAGCCTTCACTGACCGACCGGGACAGCAGTGACCAGCGGGAAAGAACTCCAAGGAGCGCACCCAGGGGACAGAGGTACTTGCACCAGAAACGTCGTTCCACGAGGTTCAGGGCAAGGATGGTAAAAATGAGTAAAGATATGGAAAGTGCCTGCCGGAAGAAGTACTGGTTGAAGGTGAGGAGGGATTCCTTGAGAACGCCGTAAATGTATTCTGACACATGGACAATACCGGGTACATGCCATTCATAAAGGGTATCGAACACTGCCCGGATGGTAATATTCAGGGCCGGGAAGATGCCCAGGGCCAGGGATCGGATGAGAAGTGAAACGGGATCGATAAGACCCGTTAGCTGCACCGTGAAAAGGGACGCAGCCAGGAGAACCGCCAGGATATAATATTTGAGGCGATGCAGCGCGACAAATCGGGTCGACGGCGGGAGGCGGTTCGCCATGCCGGCGATATCGTGCAGCGTTCCCAGGGGGCAGATCCAGCCGCAAAAGACGCGCCCCATGAGAAGTGTCATGACGACGACAATAAGGGACAAAAGAAGCGCCGGGACAAGCGTCCGCGAGGACAGGACGGTGGAGAGAGCGATCAACGGATCGCAGTCGAGAAAGAGGCGGACGGGGTATCCCAGCCGGTTTTCTCCCTGTGATTCCGTTTGGAGGAAGAGAAAGAGAAAAAGGGCGAGGAATGCACCCTGGGTGATGCGCCGTGCGTACCGAAGGGCCTTTGTGTTCATTCGCCGTTTCATGTTTCTATTTTCCGTACGGTGAGCGCCGAAAGGTCCGCGGTGCCAATGCCGTTTTCCGCTCCCACACGGACCGCGCCAATGTCGGTTCCCGTCATGCCGAAGAGGGTCGCACCGTACGCATCGACGGCCACCTGGTCCGTTCCCGCGATGATTGTATCCAGTCGGCGAACGTCTTCGAGTCGTCCGCCCTGCGGCCCGTTCCGGGTGAGGATACGGATTGCATCGAGGACGACGAGCGTTACCGGTACCGTGGCGGCAAGGTCGACGATCGATTCGTCGAGACGCTGGTGAATCCGTCCCCGCCAGCCGCCCATTACGCCCATAAGATTCTTCATGCCCAGGGTCAGGCCCGCCAGGGAATGGGTCTTCGCAATCGGGACGTTGATGACGGCGTCTGCCTCGAATATCTCGGTGTAGAGGGGCCATGTCGTGAGCGCGAGACCGTTGATCGTGACGTTCCTGAATTTCCTGTCATCAACGAAGTGCATGACACCGCCCGCATTCATCACCGCCTCCTCGATACCGCTCTGACGATAGCAGCGACGGGCGTCATTGATCGTCCGGTCGAACACCACCACCTCTTTTGCCCCTGCATCAAGACAGAGGCGGACGAGGGTCGCCACCACGTCGGGATTTGTCGTCGCCGCCATGTCCGGCGTCCGGTCCCAGCCGATATTGGGTTTTACGATCACCCTGTCACCGCGAGACACGAACCGCTTCATGCCGCCCAGGGTCCGGATGGCGGTCTCGGTGACCACGGGGGGTGCCTGCCCACGAGACACGACAATATCCGGGACCACGTTGTCCGCGGCGAAGGCGCGTGCTATGATCTTTTTTCTCGGGGGGAGGGATATGCCGAGAAGAACAAGGACTGTCCGTATGAGAAAGTCCCGGCGGTTCATGCGGTATTCACCGATTTCCTTTTCGACCAGGCGGCGAAACGGTCGGGGTAGTTGGTAAAGATGCCGTCGACTCCCATGGACTCCATCTTGGCCATTTCAGAGGGATCGTCGACGGTGTACACGAACACCTTGCGACCCTTCTTATGGGCGTTCTTGATCATTCTGGAGTCGACGAGCGATATATGGGGATGAATGGAGTATGCGTCAACCGTGTCGGCTATACGTTCGTACCGCGGGTTTTCTTTATTGACAAGAACGCCGATTTTTATCTTCGGATCAAGCTCGCGGACGCGCTCAATTTCGTGGTGGTGGTGCGACGACACAAGAATCCCGTCGTATGTCCACTCTTCGCAGACAACGAATTCCTTGATCATACGAACAACAGGCCCGGCGGTGTCCGTGCCCTTCAGCTCGATGTTGAGACCCGCACGACGCCTCACAAGGGTAAACACTTCGCGAAGGAGCGGAATACGCTGTCCTTTTCCCACATCGAGAGAGCGGCTGTAGGCGAGGGGTTGCTCGAGGAGGGACCCGAATCCGTCGGTCGATTCCGCGAGGTTGTCGGAATGAATCACGAAAAGAAACCCCAGGACCGAATAAACATCAAGTTCGATCCACGGGGCCCCCATTTCAATGGCCGTTTCAAAGGCAAGGAGCGTGTTCTCCGGCTCATGGCCGGATGCGCCTCGATGAGCAAAACAGAAAAAGCGATCCATTGACAGTGCTCACTTCCCCGCCGGGTTTATCACTTCCAATACATTCCGTTTTCTGCGGATTCCCGTTTTTCTGAGGTGCGACCGGAGATCCGTGTCCCGGCGTTCCAACCAGGGTTCAATGCTCACACAGATTCAATGTCCGGATACATTCGCGGATTGTATCTGTCTCCGATTATCAGATTGTATTGTGCCATACGAGACAGGGATGATACAAGCAATGAATTCAGGGAATAAAAGTCTTTTTCACCGTCAACACATGCGGTCTGCACGCCGGTGCCGACGCTCTGCTACCCGTGCGATACGCGTCACGGATATGTTCGCCGGCTTGTATACGGATCGCACGGTACTGAGTGGTAAGAGACTATTTACTGCGTTTTTTCTTTTTGTGTTTGTTGATCTTTTTGCGTCGTTTTTTAAGATCGTTTGCCATAAGTTCCTCCTGTGTCGGCGACTTGTTCTGTTACTGACACGTTATTGCATTGCCGTGTCCGGACGGTTCATCATAACATAGCTTACGTTCCGTGGTGTGCGACCTTGCATGATCGCCATCCATCGGGATATCTGTTGTCCAGAAAAAACGAGTCTATAACAGAATTGTTTTTACAAGTCAAAATATCTCTTGCGGCCGTGCCGGAATAATTGAATTCGTCTTATCGGGGGACGAGTCCGTCGTCGAGAGGTGAGGGATGGAGGTGTGAATCGTTTCTCCGTGAAATGCGGACCACACAATAACGCTTCGGTGTGTGGCCGGCGAGATGAATCGCAATCGATGTTTCCGGTGAAAACCGCCTGCTCGGTGACGCGACACTGGCGGACGCCACCCGGTGACGGCGATTTCTCGTGTTTTTTGAGGATGAAACGTGTCATAATGATCGTGCGACCATGCCGTCGTATCGTGGGTCAGGACGATGCTGTCTAACGATTTGAAAGATCGCGAGAGAAAGGGGGAGTGCATGAGAACACGGATCACCGATTTGTGTGGTATTGAATGTCCCATCGTCCTTTCAGGAATGAGCTGGATCAGTGTGCCGTCCATGGTTGCCGCCGTCTCCAACGCCGGCGGTCTCGGTCTCCTCGCCACAGGACCGTTGAGCGTCGACGCGACGCGTGAGGCCATTCGTGAAATACGCTCTTTGACGGATAAGCCCTTCGGCGCCAACGTGACGCTTCTTTTCCCGGGTGCGGTGGAGAATGCGCGGGTCCTCCTTGAAGAGCAGGTGCCCGTCATCAATTATTCCCTGGGAAAAGGCGACTGGATCGTGAAGAATGCCCACGGCTACGGCGGCAGGGTCATGGCGACCGTGGTGAATGAGCGGCACGCGCGGCGCGCGCAGGAGCAGGGCGCCGATGCGCTGGTGGTAACGGGGCACGAAGCGGCCGCCCATGGCGGTGATGTGACATCATTGGTTTTGATCCCCCGGATCGTGGATATTGTTGACCTGCCCGTCATCGCCGCCGGCGGCATCGCCGACGGACGTGGATTGGCTGCGGCCTTGGCCCTGGGTGCCGAAGGTGTCGCCATGGGAACGCGGTTCATGACCACCAGGGAGAGCCCGCTCCACGACATTTCAAAGGAGGCGGCTATAAGGAAGGGTATCGAGGAAACCATCTACGGACGGTATTTCGACGGACTCGGATGCCGGTCGCTTTTGACGGCGGCGGCACGGAAGGCCTACCGGCGGGGTATTGCGGGCCTTCCCAATTTTTTTACGGCGGCGCGGACATCCGTCGCCCTGGCGCGGCTTTTCCACATGTCCTATTTCAAGCTTTTCTTCGGTGTCCTCCTGTCCGGATGGAAAACAACGGTCCAGATGGCGTATATGGCGAATGCCTTTACCGCAATTCAACGAGCGACCATCGACGGTGACCTTGCCGGAGGTGTCCTGCCGTCGGGCCAGGCCGTGGGACTCCTTGGTGACATGCCGACAGTGCAAGAGCTGCTCGACCGCATGGTGCATGAGGCGGAGATATCATCCGCACGTCTTGAGGTCCTTCTCCGCTGATCGTTCGCCGGCTCAAACCGCCCTATACCTGGAATTTCAGCGCCTCGATGTAACCGGGGTCCTCCGTTTCAATGGTGGCGATGATGCTCTGGTTGATGCGTTTTTTCATTTCGCCGAAAACGGCCCGCGTTTTGTGGAAAGTATCGGCAAATCCCAAGGCGTCAACCATGAGAGTCTCTGCGTCCACGGATGCCTTTTGAATGACGTGATGTTCCTCAAGTTCCAGAGCCGTCGCACGCTTCCCCGTGTAGATGAGTTCGTGGAAATAGTGTTGTGCTACGGCCTTGCGCACGACTGCGAGCATGCCGGGCAGAAAAACAACGTTGATGTCGATTTCAGGAAAGCAGAAGAATCCGCGGTCGGCACGCATGAATCTGAAATCGCAGGCGCTGGCCAGTATACTCCCGTTCCCGAAGGCGTGGCCGCTGATGGCGGCGATAACGGGCATGGGATAGAGGAGAATCCTGGTTTCAATGCGGTTCAGACCGTAGAGGAAATCATTGATTGCCTGGAGATCTCCTTTCTGAAAAGCTTCCGTAAACCACGTGAGATCGATGCCCAGGGACCAGTGCTTCGGATCGTTCGAGGTAATGACAACGGAATGAACCGATGTGTCCTCCTCGATTTCGTCCAGGGCGTCGAGAAACTGGCGGTTGAAGGTCGGGTTGTGCCTGTTTTCCCCGTTCGTCATCGTAATGACGGCCACGGATTCCTTCTTTTCCCACGTCAGTACTGTCATGGTCTCGATTCCTTTCACCCGTCGTTTTTTGTTTCAGAAACGCTATCATACACGGAGCGACTTGTACATTCTTTATCCGGGATAACAGAGGGGTACGCGCGGTACCATACCAACGATATATGACAGTGACATCTATCACACCGAGTGCGTGTGACCCGTCTCTCCGGTCTTTTTTATTGTGCTTGACCGAGGTCATTTTTTCGTATATTTTTGATATGTTAATTTTATCGGGGCAGGTTTTCGTCTCACAGTTTGTCATCCATATATTACCGGGAGGTGAACGGCCATGGCTGAAAGAAAACGTTTAAACGCACTTGAAACGGCCCTTTTTAACGAGGAGCAGGAAAGGGCGTTTTATTTGAAGCAGGCGGAGCGGACCCGAAACGAACTCGGCAAGGCGATGTTCAAGCAGATTGCCGATGAAGAACTGGAACATTACGAACGTCTGATGGAACTTCAGGAAAAGTGGAAGAAAGACGAAAAATGGCCGGAAACGGTGCCTCTCACCGTGAAGGGTACGAAGGTAAAGGACGTTTTGCGGGGGATGATCGATTCCGTCGAAAAGATGGCACCCGGCGATGACGACGACCTGAAGGCACTGCAGGAAGCGATAGCGTTCGAGGCGAATGGCGCGACATACTACGCGCGGTTGCGCGACCAGGTGTCGGACCCGAAAGAGAAGGCCTTTTTCAATCTTCTTGCCGATATGGAACATGAGCACTACGTCTCCCTGAAAGATACGGAGGAACTCATGCGGGATCCCGCGTCGTGGTTCCGTGTCAAAGAACGTCATACCCTCGACGGCTGACAGGGAAAGGAGAAACACCATGAAATCGGCAGCACGCGTATTCATCACAGTAATCACTGCGCTTTTCCTGGCGGGAAGCGGTGTGGCTGCGGATGAAGCCGCCGACTGGTTTGAGAAGGGGCGAACGTACGAAGTGAATGGTGATTATCAGGCGGCAATAAAGGCTTATGACGAGGCGATTTCGTACCGTACGGAGAACGCCGCCGTCTTCTTTCGGCGTGCGCGTCTCACCTTTGAAACAGAACCCACCCATATCGTGGAAGCCATACGGTACTATTCGCAGGGCCTCGATCTCGATACCGGAAATGCAGATGCCTATTACGCCCGCGGTCTCCTCCATGCCTATGCGTTGAACAACACACTGGCACGGGAAGATATGGAAACAGCGGCCCGTCTCGGGCATAAGGAAGCGGTCGAGTGGCTGGCGGCAGGGAACAATGAGGGAGGAGGCAGTCCGTCTTTGATCACCTTCTCAGACTATCCCGGGATTGCTGCCGAGCCTGTCCTCTATTTTGATTATGACGCGGCGGACATCCGCCCCGACCAGTATCCGCTCATTGATGCCGTAGGTGAGCTCCTCGCCGATGAACTGTCCGGCGTGCGCCTCATACTGGCTGCCCATGCCTGCGAAATCGGCTCGGAAGAATATAACCATACGCTGTCCCTGAAGAGGGGAGTGGCGGTTAAAAATTATATCTGTCAACGCCACGGCATAGCCCACAACCGTGTGGTCGTTAAACCCTTCGGCGAGACACACCCGGCAGTGCCGAATACGAGCGATGACAACAGGGCACTGAACCGGCGTGTCGAGATCGTCGGTGTCCGGTGATTCCTGCGATCACGCACTCGACGGTACATATACCGTGCTGCCGCGGTATTGATTCTGAAAAGCGCCGTATCACGGCGCTTTTTCTATGGTGGTGCTACGCGGAAAAGGTCATTCGCGTTCCACTCATGTTCATGAGAAAGGTGTCCGGCATTTCCTGTTCGATGTGATTGATCGCCTTTCGTCCCGTGCAGTGACAGGGGATGACATACGAGGGTTCGAACATCTTCAGTGCATCCGCCGTTTCTTCGATGATCGGTTCGAAGAGCGGCCCGGACAGGTGAAAGCCCCCCATGACGGCATGGATTCTCTGAATGCCGGTGGCGGTTTGCGCGTGGCGCACGGTATTGATAATGCCTGAGTGGGCGCACCCCGAGAGAACCACGAGGCCCTTGTTTTTCAGATGGATGGTGAGCGATGTATCATCCTCGATGGGATCCCATATCTCCACCCCGTCTTCTTCAAAGAAGGCGGTAGGCAGTCCTTTTTCGAAGGCCGTCTTTCTCTCGATTTCTCCGAGAAAGAGGACGGTGTCGTCGAGGAGCGGATAGGGGTCACAGGTTTCGATAAGACGAAGACCCGCCTCCTCTACCGTGTGGCGGTGGAAGGGCGGCATGACTGATGTGGCACCTGAACTGTATTTGATGTATCGCGGTGTGCGGAACGCACTGGGGTGAACAATGAATTCGATGTCCTTCCGGCCTGTGCGGCCCGCGAGTTCAGCAAACCCTCCGAAGTGATCGTAATGACCGTGTGACAGGGCCATGACCTCAACGGCATCGAGGGGTACACCGAGAACATCGGCGTTGTGGGCGGCACCGAAGGTGGAAACCCCGAAATCGAAAAGCATGTGCCGCTTGTCCGTGCCCCGCCACAGGGTAATAAAGGCGGAAAAACCGTGCTCGGCGAGGATGGACTGTCCAATAGCCCCGCCCGACAGCTTTCTGGCCCGGGTGACGGTCTCGGTATTATCCGAGGCCGTAACGTCGATATAATTATCCTGCAGCGTGATGATCTCGATATGATCGACTTCGTGAATCACTGACATTGTGTATCCCTCCCGCCTCTCCTACGATGCTTTTTTC
>Ga0272441_10002214_pt1 | contig 39956 bp, 30 predicted proteins | sample SSMProp6N_FD_193582 | JGI IMG/M metagenome (GOLD analysis project Ga0272441, IMG submission 193582) | Marine sediment archaeal communities from Little Sippewissett salt marsh, Falmouth, MA, United States - SSM-Prop-6N | ecosystem: Environmental > Aquatic > Marine > Wetlands > Sediment ... | reverse complement strand
TCCATAAGAAACGAATCAACCGGGGTGGTTGATTCGTTTTACATAACTACTTGGATGTTAACCAATCAAATAGATAGTTTATTTATATTGATTTAGACAAATTAATATGATATACTATAGTTAAGAGAATAACAATATAGATAAGTATATATTGTTATGAATTATCAGGTGTTAGGGGTGTGATCGGAAATGTCTATTTTTTTTGAGAACATATTAAAAACTTTTATTTTCATCAGTATAGTATTTGGTATATTGATGATGTGTTCGGGGGCAAGTGAGTTCAAGATCACAACCATAATGCCCGGACAGGATACGTTGAGGGTTAAACGGGGTGTTGTAGGAAAGGGGATAAAGGGTAAACCCAACGGTGAAATCGGTGATAATAATTTAATTGTTGAAGATGGCGTAACAATCGGTACCTTAGAAAAGCCTGAGAGGTCTTGTGTTGAGGTATCCGGGACAGGAAGTAATGGTAGTATTGGTATAAGCATTAATAATGAAAATGCGCGGAAGGAATATGTAATTGAAGTAAATAATTTAGGTGAACTGACAATATCAGATTATAGTGGAGTTATGACAGGTATGGCTGGCAATGAGATTATAAAAATCTCGACTACTGGCAAGGTAGGGATAAATGTTCCTTGCCCACAGAGGGATCTTGACGTAATGGGAGTTTCAAAAGCGAACATTGTATACATGAATCCGGTTGATCCTAATTCTGCTGAAATAGCGGCTGAACCAAAAAATGACGGGATGCTTATATGCGATTCATCCGATAATAATAACATTAAAAGATGGGATTCCACATTGAATAACTGGGTTGCTTTTGGAGGCGGATCATGTGTGTTCGGTCCATGGGAACAAAAAAATAACAATACTAAATACCAGGCAGCATCGGATGGTATTGTGCTGGCATTAAAGTTATTCCAAGATGGCCAATGGGGAACTATGAGGATACTTGTGGATGATTCCTCAAGCATACCCGAGAATATTACTACAAGAAAAAGCGCAGTGTGTAATCATATTGTAGGATGGAAATCCGCGGTCGCTCCAGTCAGGAAGGGCCAATATTGGATCGTTAAGAACGGCAGGCAGATCTGGTGGATACCTATTAATTAAGTCAACTATATCTAAAAACGACAAATGAATTCCCTGTTGCGAATCCCATGTAAAAATGGATGATAAATTCCAAATGACAAACAAAAGTTGTTGTGATATAATTATTGAGTGCGAATTCAAAAAAGATATAAGAAGCCTGTCGTGAACGCTGTAAAACTTGGTCCGGCACAAGCGGTAATAGCTAATTGTAAAACAGGTGGATTTGGCACTTTGTGGCTGACAACAGGACCAACAGGTTTGTGTTTGGATACCCAGGGAACGGGCAATGTCCGCAATTATAATCCAAAAGGTGCAACAGGCCGAACAGGTGCGACACAGTTAGCCTCAACCGCACCTTCGTGATCCTGCCAATTATCTAAAGACCTATATAAATTTGCCATTTATATGACTATCAGATATACTATTATTGAAATAGAAAGGATCCTATATGGGCAGATGCCCTGAATGTAAAGGTATTCTAAGAGAAAAATCGAGCACGTGCCCTCATTGCGGCATTTTCTTTGGCAAACAGAAATTCGTGAAAAAATTTGATAACGACCTTACGATACGTGACTACGCGGTCATGACGGTATCAGGTGCTACGTTGTTGCTTATCATAGGCGGATTGGCGATAATATTATTTTCGGGATTTTCACTGGCAATTAGAATAACAGATGCCGTAACAGAGGCCGTTCAGAAAACGTTCGGTGTGGACATAGAGGGGCATATCTTTGTGTTTGCCATAACCGGTATAGCGGCTATGATATTCGCGGTCTTGTGGAGTGTTTATATTACTAAGATCGTGGAAAAGACCAAGAAGGATCCGGAAGAAGATAACGATGAAGGAGAAAATGCAGCCGACGGATCTCAGGAAAACGAAAACCCCGAAGACAAAAACACATCTTAACTATTCCCGCATTAACATCTAACCATTCCAATAGGTCAAGGATGCCTTGGCAGGGCACTTCCGCTTGCCGAGAGCATCATTGATGCTATCAAAAGAACATTAGTGAGAAAATATTTTCCGTCCGAAGTTAATGGGGACGGAAGTTAATGGGGACGGAGTTAACTTATTAACTTAATGACACTTTATAGACACTTGTTAAGTTAATAAGTTAACTCCGTCCCCTCTCTGCAAAGAATATATATATAATACAGAGGTTAGGCTTTTAAATGTCAACACTTGACAATGCTACCAATAAGTTAACTCCGTCCCCTATCTGTACCAGTGCATACTTGGACGTGCGGATGGAAAACATTTTCTCTTTCATGTTCTTGCAGTAAACGCGAAACTATAATCAAGAACAGATTTACCTTGCCTTTTTCTTTTATTGCGTGTATATTTGATAACAGCGAGAAATTTTTTTAACGTAAGTAATTTAATCGTGAAAGGGGTAATATATGAAGAATGTTTCTGTTTATCTCTTGGCCTTTGTTCTTGCGATACTTTTAACGGGTCCTATATCAGCACAGACACAGATTACCCCTGAGCAGATGCTCGCTGATGCTAACAGTAAGATCCGTGTCGCGCAGGATGTAATGGACAGGGCCACAAAACTTGTTTCGGATAACCCGAAGAAAGAGGAATTAAAGACGGCAATGTACCTTTATATAGAAGCGGGTAAGATGTTTCAGGAGGGCGGGGCCATACTAAAATACTTAGGTCCAAAAAGGGTAAACAAAACAGACATCGAGGGTTGTGATAAGGCGGTTGATTCATGTCTTGGCGCTGTGCGTACCATACAGGCCGCTTTAAGAGGCCGAAAATAAATCATCTTGATATTTTAGTTGACATTGTTAGATTCGCTGATAGAATGGTTGCGTTTATGATATTAAAAGATAAGGTATCAATAGTAACAGGCGGAGCCAGGGGCATAGGTTTGGCGATAGCCAATGAGCTTGCCAGGGTAGGCTCGAATTTAGCTATATGCGATGTCAACCAGGAAAATCTCGACAAGGCCGCTTCGGAACTGTCTCTGACAGGCGCTAATGTCCTGACAGGCAGGGTAGACGTAACTGATTTTAGCAGCGTGCAATCCTTCGCCCAGAAAGTTCTTGACAAATTTGGCAAAATCGATATACTTATCAACAACGCTGGCATTACAAAAGACGGATTGATCGTAAGAATGGGTGAGGCTGACTGGGATGCGGTTATAAGCGTAAACCTGAAAGGGGCCTTTAATTGCATCAAGGCCGTAGCCAAGCAAATGATGAAACAACGGTCTGGCAATATAGTTAATATTGCTTCGATAATTGGAATTATAGGAAACGCTGGGCAGGCGAATTACGCCGCTAGCAAGGGTGGTATTATAGCGATGACTAAATCCGTGGCTAAGGAGCTGGCACCGAGAAATGTTCGGGTAAATGCCATTGCTCCGGGGTTCATACAAACAGATATGACTCAAGCGCTGGCTGATGATGTCAAGAAAGAGATGCTAAAATTAATACCGCTTGGAAAGTTCGGAACTGCCGGGGATGTTGCAGATTTAACAGTGTATTTGGTAAGTGATAGTTCCGCTTATATAACTGGACAGGTGATCCAGGTAGATGGCGGGATGGTTACTTGAGTTTTAAAGGAGGAGGTTCATGACGGTCGATACTCAAAAGATTAAATCCATTATTGCGGAGCAGTTAGGTGTTAAGGTCGAAGAGGTTACCGACCAGGCTAAGTTCGTAGAAGATCTGGGTGCCGATTCGCTGGACACAGTAGAGCTGGTTATGGCGCTGGAAGAAGAGTTTGGCATTGAGATCCCGGATGAGGATGCTGAGAAGATGACAACGGTTGGGGAGGCTATGAAATATATCGAAAGCAAAGCTAGCACGAAATAGTCAAATAGATTCTGTTGGTATTAAATGAGTAATAAAAGGGTGGTGGTCACCGGTATAGGGCTTATAACGCCGGTGGGAAACACAGTTGATAAGTTTTGGGAATCAATTCTTGAGGGTCGAAGCGGAGTCAGGAAACTGAGTTGTTTCGACCCCTCTAAATTTTCATCACAAGTAGCCGCAGAGGTGCTTGATTTTGATCCTTCCTTATATTTAGGTTCTAAAGATGTCAGAAAGACGGATAGGTTTGTGCAGTTTGCTATTGCGGCATCGAAACATGCCGTAAGCGACAGCCGCTTGGACATTACAAAAGAAAATGAGAACAGGGTCGGTGTCATTATAGGGTCCGGAATCGGAGGGCTGCATACTATAGAATCCGAGCATGAGAAGTACCTAATCCGGGGGCCTGAAAAAGGCCCGAATAAGATCTCGCCATTCTTGATACCTATGCTCATAGTCAATATGGGATCCGGTCAGGTTTCCATGCATTTCAAGGCTAAGGGGCCCAATACATCGGTGGCTACAGCGTGCGCTACCGGTAATCATGCTATAGGCGACGCGTATAGAATAATACAAAGGGGTGAGGCCGATGTAATGATAGCTGGAGGGTCAGAGGCCGCGATAACAAAGATGGGCTTTGGGGGATTTTGCGCGCTTCGTGCGCTGTCGTCATCCAGGAATGAAAATCCTTCTACCGCGAGCAGGCCTTTTGATAAGGATAGGGATGGATTTGTGATCGGAGAAGGTGCCGGCGTTTTAATATTAGAGAATCTTGAGCATGCTAAGAAAAGGAATGCCAATATCTACTCTGAAATCGTAGGTTATGGAATGAGTGCGGATGCGTATCACATGACCGCGCCTGATCCGCAAGGCGAAGGGGCTGTCAGATGCATGAGACTGGCGGTTTATGACGCGGGGCTAAAACCAGAAGATGTTGATTATATAAATGCCCACGGGACTTCAACTGTATATAATGATAAGATCGAAACATTAGCCATAAAGAAAGTTTTCGGAGAATATGCCAGAAAGGTTGCGATCAGTTCAACGAAGTCCATTACAGGTCATCTCCTGGGCGCCTCAGGGGGCGTAGAGGCGATAGCCTGCGTTCTTGCTATGAGAGACAACATTGTGCCGCCAACGATCAACTATGAAACTCCTGATCCGGAATGTGACTTGGATTATACGCCCAACAAAGCACGGAAGCGTGATCTCGATGTCGTTATGACAAATTCTTTAGGATTTGGCGGGCATAACGCGTCTTTAGTGCTTAAAAAATATAAGTAACGACCGCTATATAATTAAGGCTTCAGAATAAATCGAAATAAAATCATCTGAACGGGCCTTGTTTGTTGAAAGAATAAATTGATTTATGTAAGTTGAGATGTTGAATAAAGGAGATAAAAATGGATTATCTATTGACCGAAGAACAAAAAATGATAAAAGAATTGGCCAGGCAGATAGCTGTGGAGAAGATCAAGCCCGTGGCCGCCCACTATGATGAGAGTGAGGAATTTCCCTGGCCTATTGTGAAAGTCCTAGCGGAGTCAGATATGTGCGGGATATATATTCCTGAGGAATACGGCGGCACAGGCGGTGGTGTTCTTGATCTTGCGATTGCCACTGAAGAGCTTTCCTGGGGCTGTGGAGGAATAGCTCTGGCTTTTGCGGCCACAGGACTGGGTACTTTTCCTATAATGTTATACGGAAATGAGGAGCAGAAAAAGAAATATCTGCCTCAAATAGCTAACGGCAGTAAGCTTGCCGCTTTTGCCCTTACGGAAGCTGAGGCCGGCTCGGATGCGGGGAGTATAAAGACCAGTGCTGTAAAGGATGGAGACCATTATATACTTAACGGCACTAAACAATGGATTACAAACGCGGGTGAGGCGGAGATATACACAGTTATCGCCATGACCGATAAAAAAAAGGGAGCCAGGGGCGCGAGTGCCTTTATTGTCGAAAAGGGAACTGCCGGTATGGAGTTCAGTAAAAGAGAGAAAAAACTGGGTATCCGGGGTTCTGCCACAAGGGAAATTGTTTTCACTGACTGTAAGGTGCATAAAAGCAATCTTTTGTCTCGAGAGGGTATGGGTTTTATTGTAGCCATGAAGACTTTTGATAATTCAAGACCGGGGGTTGCTGCCCAGGCCGTTGGTATCGCTCAGCGCGCGCTTGATGAGGCAACCCAATATGCGCATTCGCGAAAACAATTCGGCCAGTCGATAACAAGCTTTCAGGGGATACAGTTCATGATGGCCGATATGGCGACTCAACTGGAAGCCGCGAGGGCATTGATATATTCAGCGGCGAGGATGATAGATTCGGGGGCAAAGGATATCGCCAAGGTTTCGGCTATGAGCAAGCTGTTCGCTTCCGATGTATGTATGAAGATAACTACAGACGCGGTTCAGATATTCGGCGGGTATGGGTATATGCGGGAATACCCGGTCGAGAAACTTATGAGGGACGCGAAGATCACCCAAATATATGAAGGAACCAACCAGATACAGAGGGGTGTAATAGCGTCTCATCTGATAAAGCAATTATCCAAAAAAAGCAAGATAGCATAATGAATATTATAGTATGTATCAAACAAGTGCCTAACACTACAGAGGTTAGGATAAATCCTGAGACCAATACTCTTATACGTGATGGGGTGGAAAGCGTTATAAACCCTTTTGATACCTACGCGATAGAAGAAGGGGTGAGGTTAAAGGAGAAATTCGGCGGCAAAGTAACTGTTGTAAGCATGGGTCCGCCCCAGGCGGAAACAGCTCTGAGAGAGGCCATATCTCTGGGGTGTGATGAGGCGATCCTTCTGACAGATAGAAGGTTCGCCGGCAGTGATACATGGGCGACCAGTTATACCCTATCACAGGCCATAAGAAAAATAAACGCCTTTGATGTCGTTATATGCGGCAAACAGGCATCAGATGGAGATACGGCTCAGGTTGGTCCTGGCATATCAACTCATCTGGATATTCCCCAGGTCACCTATGTGAAAAAGATAGAACGGATCGATGGGAATATAGCAAAGGTCGAAAGATTGATGGAAGAGGGATATGAGATCATTGAGATAGGGTTTCCTTGTTTGCTGACAGTTGTTAAGGAGATCAATGAGCCGCGTTTGCCGTCCCTCAGGGGAAAAATGAAAGCGAAGAAGGCCCAGATCAAGAAGTGGAATGCTGATGATGTTGCCTGTAATATCAGGGGCATTGGTCTTGACGGATCGCCTACAAGGGTAGTAAAGATATTTACACCGCCAGCCCGGGAAAGTGGCCGGATCCTTGAAGGCGAGATCCCGGAAGTTTGTGACAGGTTAGTTGATTACGTTAAGGATGAGGTGATATAGTGGACCAGGGTGAGAGCCGCATAAAGATCATACGGGATAAATGTACAGGTTGTGCTATATGTGTAAAGGCGTGCCCTTTTAATGCCCTGAGCATGAAGGACAAAAAGGCTGTCATAGACTATGATAAATGCACTATATGCGGGGGCTGCCAAGAGGCCTGCAGATTCAATGCCATCGAGATAAAGCGTGTTGCCGGGACAAGAAACGAAATTGATTTCAGCAGCTATAAGGATGTCTGGGTGTTTTGTGAACAAAAGAAAGGTATTATACAGACTGTATCATATGAGTTGCTAGGCGAGGGTAAAAAGCTGGCTGAAAAACTGAATTCCAGGCTCTGTGCGGTGCTTCTTGGTAATGAGGTTCGTGACAAAGTCGATGTGCTTTATGCAAGAGGGGCAGAAGTGGTTTATATGGCAGATACACCTAAACTTAAACATTATCAGGATGAGCCCTATACCAATGTTCTTGTTAAATTGATAAATGAGTTCAAGCCGGAGATTGTTTTGTGCGGCGCCACAACTATAGGGCGCAGCCTGATATCACGTGTTGCTGTGAGAATAAATGCGGGGCTTACCGCTGATTGCACCGGTTTAGATATAGATAACGAGAAGAAATTGTTGCTGCAGACAAGACCGGCTTTCGGGGGGAATATTATGGCGACTATAATAACACCGGAACATAGGCCTCAGATGGCTACGGTCAGACATAAAGTTATGAAAGAAGCCAAGGTCGATGGGTCACTTAAAGGATCACTCGTGGAAAGGCATTATGAGGATGATGTCTTTATATCCAGGACAAGGCTCCTTGACATAGTAGAAGAGATTGAAGAGACTGTCAACCTCGCGGAAGCGGATATAATAGTGTCCGGAGGCCGTGGCGTCGGAGGACCGGAGAATTTTGATCTTATCAGGAACCTGGCAAAGGTGCTTAATGGCGCCGTCGGCGCTTCTAGAAGCGCTGTTGATGCCGATTGGATACCATATTCACATCAGGTCGGACAGACAGGAAAAACGGTTTGTCCGAAGATCTATATAGCTTGCGGCATAAGCGGACAGATACAGCATTTAATAGGCATGCAGTCATCAAAGATCATTATCGCCGTTAATAAAGATCCTGATGCCCCTATATTCAAAATAGCTACATATGGAATAGTCGGTGATCTCTTTCAGGTTGTTCCAGCCCTTACAAAAAAATTCCAAGAAGTGCTAAAACGTTAATATCTATCTTTCATGCCAGCTATGTAATCCCTATATTGTGTTAGGTAATAAAAAAGTAAGATGCTTTTATTTGTTTTACAGTGATATATCAGGTAAACTTAAAATGTGGACTTTTATTAACTTAACATATTTAACATATTAATAATGTCATACCTATATATTACGGGCTATTTTGGATTGCAGGAGGATATTTAGTTATATGAAGTTGAACATTTCTATATGGAGCACGAAATCCTTTCTAATATTTCTATGCCTTATAACGATCATATATTTTGTTGCCTATTCGAACAGTGAAATATTTAAAAATGATGTTACAAATTTAATAGACGATGACGAATATATTTCTGAAGGAGAGAGTAATATTTTAATTAGTGATCATGAAATTGATGATGAAGATATATATACGAATGTAAATAAAATGAATACCAGGGAAAATAGCAACAATAGCTTACCAGCGGGTAATGATACATTGATATCGTATAATCGAAAACAGACGGAGGAAACCACTGATGATGTATACAATGGTTCATTAGTAAACAAAGGAAATATTACAAAAGTAATAGTAAACAACCCTGATGTGGGCAATATAACAAATTTAGACGCGCAATCTGAAAATAGCGGAATAAATAATTATTATTTTGTGCCTGAAGATTATTCACTGGGTGAGGTGTCGGATAATAATACGATGATATCTGGTGAGGGCAATAGTGAATATATCAGATATTATTGTCATACGGATATAAAGGAAGTTATCTTTGATAAGGCATCAGGTTTTGATACGGTAAGACTATCTGATTCGGTGTTTACCAGGGAGCAGGGAAAACCCGAGATACCTATAAAGGTCCTTAATTTTGCGGTAGAAAAAGACGCCAGCATTGATTTTGTTGAAATCATACGGGATAATCGGTTGGAGTTAGATGGAGAATATTTGTTATCCGCTTCATCAGAAGCTGTTAAAGTGAATGAAGAAAATCATATAGAATATCCCGATTATTCTGATATACAGATCTATCCGGCCAATATTGTCGAGATAGCTGCCAGGAGCAGGTGTTTTGGGGTAGACATAGTAACCGTCCACCTTTACCCTGTCCAATACATCCCATATGAGAGAAAACTAATATTAAATACCGATGTTGAGTTTATCCTTAGAAAAAGAGCTTTAAACGAGGGGTTGAATAATGGAGCGATGCTGACGGACATCAATAGTGATGGCAGGATTGATATAAAAAAAAGTGTGTGCTGGAATGAAACAGCAGGTGAGACACTGAAAAGCATAATTGCCAATCCAGATGATCTGAATATATCGTGTAAGCCCGCGACTAACAAGTCAAATTGTATTGGCTTAGATGGCATAAGTGCCCTTGGACAGCCCGCTATAGAGGGTACATCCGAGATTAGTATCGATTACCTCATAATAACAAACAGGGTATTTTTAGAAAGTCGTGTATTCGATCCGTTAATAGGATCAAAGTTCATGAGAGGCCTGAATGTCTTGATAGAAAGCGTTGAAAATATAGTGAAAAACACTGAAGGATCTGATACGCCGGAAAAAATCCGCAATTTTATTAAAGACAAGCGCGAAAACAATGACCTTGTATGGGTGCTTCTAGGCGGTGATGTTGACATTGTGCCCACAAGGTATGTTTTAGGCGGGACATCCGGGATAATTTCCGCATCAGACATGTACTATTCAGATCTAGATGGCGATTGGGATGGGAACGATAATGGCATATACGGAGAAATGTCTGATTGTCTTGATCTGGGGCCTGATGTTTTAGTCGGAAGATTGCCCTTCAGCGAGATTATGGACGCAAACAACTATATCATGAAATTGTACAGGTATGAACAAGGCATGATAGATCCGGAGTATTTAAAAAATGTGCTCTTATTGGGCTCATCTGAGTACGAGGACGCGGGAGGAAGGTCAAATGATCTTATCCATGAGCGTTATATTTCGGATCCATATTATAATGTTACAAAGTTATATGAAAGGGATATGCAGTCATATAGAGATGAGACAATAAGAGCGATCAACAACGGACAGCACATAATAAATCATATTGATATTGGAGGGGCCCTTTTCCTATGCCTTGGCGATGATTTTATTACTCAGTGGGACATTGACAATTTGGAGAATTTTGACACCCCAGCCATAATGTGTTCTTCCGGTTCTTTTACAGCGGATATTTCAAGGGATTGTATCGGCAGGCACTGGTTAACAGGCAGTATGGGAGGAGGCATTGGCTTCATAGGTTCTAGCGGGCCGGCCTTTCACCCTCATAGTGATAAAATGCTTGGACCGTCATTTTATGAGGAACTTTTCATAAACAGGATACAACATATTAGCGGGGCATTGGCCGAATCAAAGACAAAATATATAGGTCTATCCAGGATAGACCCGATCATGTCGCATACGGTTCTAAGGTTGAGCCTCTTAGGTGATCCGGAATTACGCGTGAAGTTGAATGATATCTGTACGGATCCGTGCGTAATAATGTCCCCCGAAGAAGACGCTGTTTTAAGCGGCGTATTCGATATAAGAGGCAACGCGTTTCATGCGGACTCTTTCTTGAGTTACAGTGTGGATATAATTTCAAATGATACAGGCTTATGTGTATTTAATTTTGAATCGCCTTCTCCGGTCACTAATGATATATTGGCACAGTGCCCTCCAGATGGTTTTGATGACGGCAGCTATAGGATCGATCTAACGGTTTTATTTAGCGCAGGTACGTTGAAGGATAGTATAAACATAACCATGGAAAACAATCCTGAAAACATACCGCCCGGTTTTATTAATCTGAGGGATATATATGCTGTTGTTGGCCGAACATTGATCATGGATATCAACGCGGATGACCCGGATACCCCCAATGCCAGTTTAATATTTGATGCCGATAGTGATGCGGATATATTTGACAGAGGCGCGACGTTTGATTCCGATACCCGTTCGTTTATATGGAGACCGGATCAATATGACAGAGGCATATATGAGGTTACGTTCAGTGTCTCTGATGGTGTTTCGGACGTTGTCTGTAAAACTATTTCTATTGAAACAGTATCCATAGACATATACGGTCTGCCGGTGGATCCGGATGTGTCAAAATTTACGGGAAATATCCATGGTAACTATGCGGTCTGGCAGGAAAACGCGAGTCCACAGTACGGTATTTATGCCTACGATATTGCCAATGATAAAATAATACCTATCAGCGAGGGGGCATGGAGAAAAGGCACACCCTTCATACACGATGATAAGGTTGTCTGGCATGATAACCGCGAAGGAAATTATGATATACATTTATATGACCTTACAAACCGCAGATATGTCCGGTTAACCGAAGAGGACAGTTCACAGAGGTATCCCAGGATATACGATAACCGGATAGTCTGGGTGGATGAGCGCGGTGGAAATAAGGATATTTATACATGTTTATATGATATAAATAAAGTCTCTGCCGTTGAGATAGAGGCGCTGACCAGTGACGATAGTTATCAATATGCGCCTGATATTGACGGGGTAAATGTTGTCTGGGCGGATGGGAGTTTGGAAGGCGATGTGTATGCATATGACCTGAACCTGGATTACACCAAGTTGATCAGTGAATCCAATGGGGTAAATATAAAGCCAAATGTACAAGGGGATTTTATGGTCTGGGAAAAGGAACAGGGAGCCGGCAATATCGATATTTATATAAGCGACATAAACGGGGTATCGGTTGAGCAGATAACCCAAGATGCCAATATGCAGAAGGATCCAGACATATTCGATGATATAGTAATATGGAATGACATCAGGAATGAATCAAGCCACATTTATATGAAAAATCTGGATAACGGAAATGTATTAAAAGTTACTCAGGACCAGATGAGTGAATGTCCCGCTTCTATTGACGGAAACAATATCTTGTTCCAGGAAGGCAATCGCATATTTCTGGCTCAATACTACTTCTATCCGGTTCTCAAAAGGCTTATTGAAACATGCCTGTACCAGGGAGAGGAATTAACGTTGATCGGAAATAATTTTGGATGGGGAAATAGGTCACAGGTGATGTTCGGTGATGTTCCCGCGACAGACATAGTTATATGGACAGATGATTTTATAAAAGTGGTAATACCAGAAGATGCGCCTCCGGTATCGGACTGTGCCGTGCAAGTCGTTACACCCGGCGGATATAGCGCCGCTTTGACCATGGAAGTCATATTGAATGATCCTATAATTGATTCCGTTATGCCTAATTCTTGTGTACTGCGGGAGTCAACCATAGTGACAATAAACGGCAGCAATTTTTTCGAACCGCCAAACGTTTTATTTGATCCACGCGCTGATTTCAATGACGATGGCGCGGTAGATTTTATTGATTATCTGACATGGAAATGGCGCGCGGGAACTAAAACGGGGGCTACGCACGGTATGGGGGATGCTGATGGAGATGGGGATGTAGACGGATATGACCTGCGTTTAGTAAATGAATATTTGAGCGTTCAACGCGGTCGGAGTCATGTTATATTTGTAGATGCAGACGAAAACGCGCACATACTAGATACGATCTCATGGGATATGGATTCGGGTATTATAAGATGCAGACTGCCCTTTTATGTCCCTGTATGTTCCGGAGTCTTGCATGTAGTGACTCCGAAGGGAATAAGTGAAGGAATCGCTATGACAGTCATGCCTAAGCAGTGATGCTGAATAGCAGGATTTTAACAGAACTAGCCTAAACTAACTTCTTAGCGCTGTAATAACAAAAAAATATGTAAAATTATTTGACAAATGCCATATAGTCGTATATACTTGCTTACAGATGTTCAAGGGTGTTTATAGATGTATGGAAGCATATACAGATGTTCAAAAATACATAAAGTTATATAAACATATATAAAGGTTATCATGCTTTACAGTTGGCTATTATTTATACATAATTATATGTCGGCTTTCGGGGTTGGAGAGGGATGGAAAAGACCAAAGCAGAACATATGACAGATGATCTAATACCAATTCAGAAAAAATTCAATATACAGGAAGTTTCCGATATTCTTGGTATATACAAGGGGACTATCAAGAACTATGAACAAAAGAAGATATTTCCTAAACCAAAGCGGAACCCGATCAATGGGTATCGTGAATATACCGAAGAGGATATTCAGGTTCTAAAGAGGATACTGACAAGAGGCAAATAGCGGAGGTGGCATGTATTTCAAACGATTGGAATTATTTGGATTTAAATCATTTGCTGAGAAGACTAAACTCAAATTTGAGCCGGGTGTAACAGCGGTTGTAGGGCCTAACGGATGCGGCAAAAGTAATATAGCAGATGCCATAAAATGGGTGCTCGGTGAACAATCAGCGAAAGAGTTAAGGGGTTCAAGGATGGAAGATGTGATATTCAATGGGACCTCTAACAAAGAAGCGATTAATATGGCGGAGGTATCTTTGGTGCTATCCAACAGGGACAAGGTCCTGCCGATAGATTATGAAGAAGTTGTGATAACGCGGAGATTGTTCAGATCAGGAGATAGCGAGTATCTATTGAACAAAATGCCGGTTAGGCTTAAGGATATCAATGACCTTCTTGCCGGCACGGGGATTGGAACGAGCTCATATTCCATGATAGAACAGGGCAGGATAGGTCTGATATTAAGTTCAAAGCCGGAGGAGAGAAGATATCTTCTCGAAGAGGCAAGCGGTATAACAAAGTTCAAGGCCAAGAAAAAAGAGGCCTTGCGGAAACTTGATCATACGGAAAACAACCTTTTACGGATAACAGATATTGTAAGTGAAGTTCACAGGCAGATCCAATCGATTGAAAGGCAGGCCAGGAAAGCGGAAAAATATAAAAATCATTTCGACCAGTTAAAAGAGATGGAATTATCGTATTCATCATTCCACTATAAGAATCATTTGAAGCAGTACAAGGCCCTGGATTTTGAGAAACAGGATTTCAAGAAAAGGGAAGAAGACCTTATGCATTTCTATAATGTGCTTACATTGGAAGTGGACAATTCAAAGACCAAGCTTAATACCATAAATGAAGAGCTTCAGAAGTGCCAGAGAGATATATCCCAGACAGGCGCCTCCATAGATAAAAATGAGCACAGTATCGCGATCGACCGAGAGAGGATCGAGGAATTAAAGGGCCTCGTCAACAATTTAAAAGGTGAGATAGCTGTCTTAACGGAGAAATTAGGGGCCAAGAAAAAAGATAAGTCACAATATGAGGAAAAATTAAATGAGACAAGGAATGACAGGACTAAAAAAGAGGTACTTCTTGGTCAGTTAGAGGAGAGCGTTTGCGCTATAGTCAAGGAGATAGAGGAGAATGTGGAGCGTATAAGGTTCAATAAGACGCGTATCATGGAGCTTGAGGCGGTCAAAACAAAATTTAAGAACGAACTGATAAAATTAGGCGCTGAAGTGCAAAACAGGAATATGAGATTGCGCAGACTCCGGGTGGAAAAAGAGAAGGTGACACAAGAAAAGGGCGCGCTGGACTCAAAGGTTGCCGAGATGAACGAAAAATACGATTCAGCCTATAATGATGTTAATCTTAAAAGGGGCAGACTGGCCGATACAAGGAATAAATTGAACGATAGCGAATTAGCCATAAAGAATGTGCGTCAGGTTTTGGCTGATTCAAGGAGGGCTCTGGAGGTATTAAAATCCAAAAGGGATATGATCAAAAAGATGCTGGAGACGAACGAGGGTTTTGATAAAGCGGTAAAGGCCATCCTGAATAAGTCAAAAGATCCCGAGAATGATATTGATGTTAAACTCTTAGCCGATATCATTAAGGTAGAGGAGGGGATGGAACAGGCAGCCGATAGTGTTTTAGGTGACATGACAAAGGCTATGATCGTCAGAAAACGGTCTGATGCCGGCAGATTGATCGGGTTATTGAGGGCCCAGAATGCGGGCAGGGCGAATTTCATTATCCTTGATGATATCATGATCGGGAGTGATAGGGCAAAATTGCCTCCTGGAGCTAAGCCTATTAAAGAATTTATACATATAGAGGACGGTTACAGTGGTGTTCTCCAGTCGCTGTTTGGCGATACATTCGTTGTTGACAGACCGGAAATTGCTGATGAGCTGTTTTCTTCTTATAGAGATTGCAAATTCGTTACCAGGGCAGGGTATCTTCGTCAGGGAGAAAGGGTGTTCGGTGGTTCAGTGGCTGAGGTTGATACTATGGTACTTGGCCGAAAGGATAGGATAGATGAGCTGGATAAGAAAATAGTGCTTGAGCATATGAGGATAGACGCGGAGTCAGCTGAGGAGATAAGATTGGAAACGGCAATGGATGAGCTTAGAACAATGATGGAGAATGAGGAAGCAGGCCTTAGAGAAAGTGAAATCACGTTCGCGAACATAGAGGCCGAGAGACAGACTGTAGCGGGCTCTATGACGCGGATCGATGAAGAGATCATGGTTGTTGACATGGAGATGGGGGAGGAAAATCAAATTCTGGAGGATTTGAAGAAAAGGGGCGAAGATCTGAATGTGGCGTTAAACGAGAAAGAAGGGGAGAACACAAATGTCCAGGGCTTGATACTTACCTCGGAAGAAAAAGTCAAGGACAAGGGTATTTTAAAAGAAAAATCCCTTTTACGGATAGCTGATATAAGGGGTGAGATATCGAGTATACAGGTTTCAATAGAGAGCATAGAGAACAACCTAAAATTGAGGCAGGAAGAGTGCCATGAGATAGAGAGGGATATACAAGGCAAGGCACAGACAATAGGATCTTCGGAAGAGAGGGTGGAAAGTCTTTGTAATGAGATCATTCAACATGAAGCGACGATGCGCGCACTGAGGGAAAACGAAAGTCATTTGACAAAGAGACGCGATGACTTAAGGGAAGAAAAGATCACGGTGCAGTCGGATTACAAGGAAAAAGAGGCGGCCCTCAAGGAACATGAGGCGGAGATCGAGACCAAGAGGAACCTTATAAGGGATCTTGAAATAAAGATAAATGAGATCAATTATAAAATGACATCCTTAATAGACCGTATACGGCAGGCATATAAGGAGGATCTGACGGCCCTTTCAGTCGAGATAGCGGAAGGTTGCGATTGGGAGGAGGTAAAGGAAAATATCGATAAGATGAGAGAAAAATTAGACCGAATGGGGCCAGTTAATCTTGTTGCTATAGAGGAACATAAGGAGCTTGAGGAGAGGTACGCCTTTCTCACTAAACAGAGGGATGATCTTGTCAACGCCAAAGAATCACTGCATAAGGCTATAGTTAAAATAAACGCAACTACAAGAAAACTTTTTTTTGAGACTTTTCAGAAAGTCCGCGTGGAATTCAAAAATTATTTCAGGATGCTTTTTGGTGGCGGGCAGGCCGAGATGTACCTGTTGGATGACAGGGATATCCTTGACAGCGGTATCGAGATAATAGTAAGGCCCCCCGGTAAGAAATTGCAGAATATCCTATTGCTCTCTGGCGGAGAAAAGGCCCTGACAGCCATATCACTTTTATTTGCGATCTTTAAGGTCAATCCCAGCCCGTTCTGCGTACTTGATGAGATAGACGCACCGCTTGATGAGACAAATATCTATCGATTTACCAGGGTATTAAGGGAATTTCTGAAAATATCACAGTTTATCATAATAACACATAATAAGAAGACCATACAAATGGCGGAGGTATTGTATGGTATCACGATGGCTGAGAAAGGTGTCTCAAGGATAGTCGCGGTGAAATTCGCGGATAATAAGCAGAAGGACACCGAGAGAGAAGAGGTTATGGTCTAGGGGTAGAACATAACAGAGTACGGGTCATAACCGGTATGGGGCATGTCATAAAGGACATGCCCCATACTTTTTAAGTCTTGCCCGAAGGATTCGCAAAACGCCCGAAGAACTTTTTGAAGTCACTTTTATACACACAAGTGCGGTTCTTACCCGCCCTTTTTGCTTCGTACAGAGCGGAGTCCGCGCGGTTGATCAGCGTATCCCTATCCTGTGCATCCTGAGGGAATGATGCTATGCCTAAGCTGGCGGTTATACGGGGAACGGTTTTAAGGGTGATCTTGCCGCGAAAAAACTTCTCAATCTCGCCTCTCAACCTTTCCGAGATCAGGAGGGCCACATCTTTATCGGTATAGGGCATGATCACAGCGAATTCCTCACCGCCGTATCTTGCCACTATATCCCCTTTTCTGGAGTTTGAGTTTAGGATCTTTGCTATATCGCGTATGGCTTCATCACCCTTTTGATGTCCAAATGTATCGTTATATACCTTGAAATTATCCATGTCTAACATTGCCAAGCTGAGCGGCGCGTCGTTGAATTTGGCGTTTTCCATGGCACGTTCAAGTCGCCTATGAAATTCCCCGGAGTTCCACAATTGCGTGAGCCAGTCTATTTTAGAGAGTTTTAAACTGTTCTCATAAAGCCTTGAGTTCTCAATGGCCAGACCCGCATGGTTGGCGAACATGGTAAGCACACGAACGTCTGATTTCGTTATCGGTTTCTTAGTAAAGAGATTATCGACTAATATTGCCCCGAGTATCCTATCTTTTGATTTTAGGGGTATCGTTACAAAATACTCGGTCCGCAATTTCTTTTCGATAATAGGATTGACTTTTCGTCTAGCCTCCTCAGTTGTTATCTCGAACGGCATGCCTTCTAGTATCGTGAGGGCCAATATACCCATTTTTTCATCGAGTGGTATCTTAATGCCTTTTACCAGGGTATTAAGTTTTGATTCCGGGTCCCTCCTGAACCTGTCATAAGAGTTGATTATATCATCCATACTCATGTGTTGCTGCTCGATGCCATGCCATATACTGTTTGCCTCTTCACCGGAATGAGGTCCTATACCCATGATCCCTTCAAGCATATGGTTATCAGTTACCAAAAATAGCATGGCCCTGTTAAAACCCAGACCTTCATGTGAGGTGAGAGCGGTCAGTATTATATAGAATATTTGATTGAGATTCAGAGTTGTCCGCATAAGATTAGAGACTTCATATAATATACGAAGCTCCCGTTTAATTCTTTCTGGGTTCTCTTTAGAAGGGTTAATGCCTCTCATTATGGGGTGTAGTGTAACGCAGAAAAAAAGCGTTGTCAACAGTATAAACGTCGACAACGGCATGTGCCCACGAATAAAACAGGGCAATGGCAAACGGCAGATCAATAATTACGAGAGAGTCCTTAATCGCAAATTTAACATATAAGACAGAGAATTTGACGTTTGTTATTTGTTATTCAATTTTTTAAGATGGAATTTGTCATTGTTAATTAGACGCGGTCTTGCTATTGCGCTGAGGTGCCCTGTGTGTTATAATAAATGGCCTAATTATAAGCTATGAAACCAATAGAATCTATTCTACAGGTGCCGTTTATTTGGGATCTATCGCAGCTCATATTTGGCTGTGACAGGCAGAAACGGCGTTTGTACAGGTCAGTTTTCCTGCGGCCGGGTCGATTGTTAGATTTTGGATGCGCTGACGGTAATACCTTTACGGCATTTAGCGACTTTGACTATTATGGTATAGATATTAACACACGTCTTATAGATAACGCTGCAAGAAAATTTTCATCTTATGAGAACGCGCATTTCATAAATGCGGATATATTGAATAAGCCTTTCCCAGATGAGCATTTTGATTACGTGTTATTCGCGTGCACCGGCCATCATCTTGAAGAGGAGATGTTATTTAAGATAATGACTGAGTTAACCGCAGTGCTTAAGACGGGCGGCACGCTGCATTTTTTTGATACTATCAGACGGCACGGAAAGGAATCGAAATTGCTGCAATTTTTAATCAAACTGGACCAGGGTAAGCATATGCGCGATGAAGAAAGGTATAATGTTATCATTAACCTGTTTTCAAACAGGCTTAGCTCAAGATCAAAAAAAGTGCTCAGGGTAAGCGGCACGCTGATGCCGCAACCGGCATATTATTATGCGGAATTCGAAAAGATATGATTTTTACCTTCTAAGGAGGTCGTATGAAAGTGGTGATACTTTGCGGTGGGCGTGGGACAAGGATGGAAAAGGAGACCGAGTACAGGCCAAAACCGATGGTCGAGATAGGGGATAAGCCCATTCTGTGGCATATCATGTGCATCTACTCGCAATTTGGGTACACAGATTTTTGTCTTTGTCTCGGATATAAAGGTGAGGTTATAAAAAAGCATTTTCTGGATTACGCCGCTCTAAATTCAGATTTTACCATAAATACCAAAACATCGAAATTAAGGATACATAAAGGGACATTACCCGACTGGAATGTGACAATGGTAGATACCGGTATCAAGGCTATGACGGGAGCCAGGATAAAGAGAATAGAGCCCTATATTGATACCGATGATTTTATGATGACATACGGAGACGCGGTATCGGATATCAATATTGACAGCCTTGTGAAATTTCATAGGGATAACGGGAAGATCGTATCAATGACCGGGGTCTTTCCTGTTTATAAATCCCGTTTCGGAGAACTTTCAACGGATTCGAATACCGTGGTTAAATTCTTAGAAAAACCTGTCAATTGCGCTGCCTTAACCAATGGCGGCTTCTTTGTGATGAAAAGGGAGATATTCGATTACCTGAGCGATGATGATTCATGCGTTTTTGAAAAAGGTCCTTTAGAGAATTTGGTAAGGGATAAACAATTGTGTTTGTTCAGGCATGAAGGATTCTGGTATTGTATGGATACGCCCAGAGACCTTCAATTCTTGAACCGTTTATGGTCAAACCATAGGGCCCCATGGATGGATATAAAATGTGGAAGGAATGCCCATAAGGACTGGAAGGAAGTGCTGGATAAGGCACTATAAAATATGTAATGGGGTGTAGATGTTAAACCTTAGGAATAAGAAGGTGTTGATAACGGGTCACGAAGGTTTCCTGGGATCAAATATGGTTCGTAACTTGTTAGAGAAGGGGTGTGAAATTACAGGTTTGGATCGTGTATTGAACAGGCCGATATCCGTGTTGAAGGGGTACAGGAAAAGAATATCACAGGTAAAGGCTGATGTTTCCGATCTAAACAGGATGTTGAGTATTATCAAGACAAGGAGGCCTGAGATCATAATACACCTTGCCGCAGAGTCAATTGTCGGCAGGGCGAAAAAAGATCCTGTCAGGGTGTTCAAGTCGAATATTCAAGGGACCTGGAATGTGCTTGAGGCCTCCCGCGGGTTGAGTGGTATTCGCGCAGTGATAGTAGCCTCAAGCGATAAGGCTTATGGCCATTCGAAAAGATTGCCTTATACCGAAGGCATGAACCTGTCAGGACTTCATCCATATGACGCATCGAAGAGCTGCCAGGATATAATTGCCAGGACATATCATGTGTCATATGGTTTGCCGGTTTGTGTAGTAAGATGCGGCAACATCTATGGGCCGGGCGATTTCAATTTTTCAAGATTGATACCGGATGTGATATATTCTTTGATCAAGTCAAGACCCTTTACCGTCAGGAGTGATGGCACCTATAAGCGCGACTATGTATATGTTGATGATATAGTCAACGGGTATATGATGATATGTCAAAATATCGCATCCAGGGGATTATATGGCCAGGCCTTTAATCTCAGTTGTGAAAGGCCCTTCACTGTTATTGACGTCATTAAGGTTATCGAAAAGATCATGGACAAAAATATTAACGGTCTTAAAATATTAGACCAGGCTAAGGATGAGATCCATGACCAGTATCTGTCATCAGGCAAAATCCATAAGGCAATAGGTTGGAAGCCGACCTTTAGTCTCGATGAGGGGCTCAGGAGCACAATAAGCTGGTACGAAAAGGTGTTTTAGCTTTGGATTAATACGGGAAATTCATTATGATAAAGACCTCGCGAAACAACAATTATCGTAGAAGCAAGGTTTATACTGCGGTGCGACGGTATATAAGAGGATCCCGTAAAAAAAAGAAGTTTATACCCGGTAAATCCAGAGTTCCCTACGCTGGACGCGTTTACGATGAGTCCGAGATCCTTGGTATCGTTGATTCCGCCCTGGATTTTTGGCTCACTGCCGGCAGGGTGACCAAAGAGCTTGAAAAACGCCTGAAAGATTACCTGAAAGCAAAATCCTTTCTGTTAGTGAATTCCGGATCATCCGCCAATCTTTTAATGATAGCAAGCCTGTGTTCCGGAAGATCGCGCGGAAGACTGAGACCGGGCGATGAGGTTATTACACCTGCTGTTACATTCCCAACTACTGTGGCACCTGTATTGCAATATGGTCTTGTGCCTGTTTTTGTTGACGCGAAAATAGGCACATACAATATTGATGAGGATCTGATAGATAGAGCCGTTTCAAAAAAGACCAAAGTGATTTTTATTCCTCATACACTCGGCAATCCATGTGATATGGACAAGATAACAAGATTGGCGAGAAAATACGGCCTTATTGTTTTGGAGGATGCCTGTGATGCCCTTGGCAGCAGATATAAGGGGAAAATGGTAGGGACTTTTGGAGCTATGTCATCCTTCAGTTTCTATCCGGCCCATCACATGACAATGGGGGAAGGGGGCGGAGTAGCTATAAATGATGCGGCTATGTCGAAGCATGCCGCATCTATCAGGGACTGGGGCCGGGATTGTTATTGCCAGACAGGTATGTCCGGTTCATGCGGCAAAAGGTTTTCCATGAAAATGGGAAGATTGCCATTCGGTTATGATCACAAGTATATATATTCTGAGATCGGATATAATTTGAAAGTAACGGAAATGCAAAGTGCCGTTGGATTGGCACAGTTTGAGAAGCTTGACAAATTCATTCAGAAGAGAAAAGATAATTTTAATAGCTACTATAGCGGATTATCCGATTGCCAGGAACGTATCATACTCCCGTCTGCCGTAAACGGTGCAGATCCGGCGTGGTTTGGTTTTCCTATATCCTGCAGGGAGGGATTGGATCGGCTTGAATTAATTAAGCGCCTTGAATCTTCAAACATTGAGACGAGACTGATGTTCGGCGGCAATATTACGCGTCAGCCGGTCTTTAAAGGCATAAACTATAGAATAAGCGGAGATTTAGACAGGTCTGATTATATAATGAATAACACTTTTTTCATAGGCGTTTATCCGGGGCTGACAGGTGAGATGATAGACTACGTTATCACCAGGATAAGGGATTTTATCAAAAAATAATGTATCATGACAAGTGATCTGCTGAAAAGGGATATATTGATAACGGGTGCCACCGGTTTTATCGGCGCTAATCTGGCGATGCGCCTGAATGCCCTTGGATCGGGATCGCTCCATGTGTTGATCAGGAAAACGTCAAATCCGTGGCGCATTAAAAGTATAATGTCTGATTTAAAGGTCCATAGAGGTGATCTAAGGCATCTGAATAGCTTAAAGCGTATTATAGGCAAGGTAAAGCCGGGTGTAATTTTTCATTGTGCCACATATGGCGGTTATGGTTTTCAGAATGATAGGAAAACTATAATAGATACTAATTACAGCGGATTAGCCAATCTTATAGAGGCGCTTTCCGAACGATCTTATTACAGTTTTATAAATGTGGGGTCATCGTCTGAATACGGTTTAAAGACCTCTTCTATGAAGGAGACGGACGCGCTTGAGCCGATAAACGTATACGGTGTATCCAAGGCGCAGGCTACTATATACGCTTATCAGTATGCTTTGCGGAACAATAAACCACTGACTACCGTGAGACCTTTTTCGGTCTATGGTCCTTATGAAGAGATGACAAGATTGGTCCCTTCTTTGATCAGGGCGGGTATGGATGAAAAGACCATGGAGATCAATTGTCCTGATGCGGTCAGGGATTATATTTACATTGATGATGTGGTTGATTTTCTCATTGATATCGGAAAAAAGGGGAGAAATTTTGGTGTCTTAAATCTCGGATCCGGAAGACAAAGAAAGGTGCTCGAGGTCATCAGAACGGTTGAAAAGGCCATGAGAAAGAAACTAAAGTATAGGATTGGAAGATCAAAAAGAAACGCCTATGACCCGAATCCATGGGTAGCTGATATGAGGAAGGCCCGTAGGGTGCTTAACTGGAGGTTGAAAACGCCTTTTCTTACAGGGATAAAAAAGACAATTGAATGGGCTGACAGATGTGGGCCTTTCAGGGAGATGTTTTGATGAGAGATCTAAGGATTATGGCTAAAGACATCAGGAAGATAGTGATCGATATGCATGCCTGCTCAGGTGCCTCACATATTGGAAGCGCTCTTTCGATAGTCGACATTTTGACCGTGCTTTATTTTAAGGTGTTGAATATCGATAAGGTCTTGATAAAAAAGGAGTCCAGGAACAGGTTCATTCTCAGCAAGGGGCACGGCGCCAGCGCCTTATACGCAACCCTTTATAAAAAGGGCATGATCGAGGACAGACATATCCGTACGTACTGCCGGAATGGGGGACTACTCGCAGGCCACACAGATAATTTCAGGGTCGATGGGATCGAGGCCGCTACCGGATCTTTGGGCCATGGGCTGCCGATAGCCTGTGGTATGGCGCTGTCGTCAAAGAATAACGGATGGAAATCAAAGATATATGTGCTCTTAGGAGATGGTGAATGCGATGAGGGATCGGTATGGGAGGCGGCAATGTTCGCCAGCCACAGAAAATTGGATAACCTGACAGCCATAATAGACAGAAATAAGCTGCAGGGTATGGGTGGGACAGAGGAAGTCCTGGCATTGGAACCCCTGAGTGATAAATGGAAGTCATTTGGATGGGCGGTAAAATCTATAAATGGCCATAGCCTCAAGAGTATCGAATCCGCGCTGTTAAGAACTCCGTTAAAGAAAGGAAGGCCGAGCGTTATTATAGCCAATACCTACAAGGGTAAAGGCGTATCATTTATGGAGAACAGGTTGGAATGGCATTATAAGTCCCCAACAGCAAATGAACGGCAAAAGGCTTTAGAAGAACTTGAAATCGATAAGTAATTTACGAGTCAACAAAATAAAATTGGGAAAATATGAGAGACGCTTTTATTAACGGCCTGGCTGCGCATGCTAAAAAAGGCCGTGATATATACCTTTTGACGGGAGATCTGGGGTTTTCTGTTTTTGAAGATTTCAGGAACTCTTTCCCGCATCGTTTCATAAATGTTGGGATCGCAGAGGCGAATATGATGGGGATAGCGGCAGGGATAGCATTGAGCGGCAATACGGCCGTGACATATTCAATAATCCCGTTTACAGTAGCCAGATGCCTTGAGCAGATAAAGGTGGATGTCTGTTATCAGAATGCGGATGTCAAAATTGTGGGGGTCGGTGCTGGTTATGCCTATGGGTCCCTCGGTATAACTCATCACGCCACTGAAGATATATCGATCTTGAGAGGATTCCCGAATTTGAGAATACTTGCGCCTTGTGATCCGGTAGAAACTTCCGCGTGTTTGGATCTGGCGCTGAGAGATAAAGGCCCATGTTACATAAGATTGGGAAAGAACAGAGAAGAACGCGCGCATAAAAAGGCTCTTAAGGCAAAATTCGGTGGAAGTCATACACTTAAAAAGGGTAAAGATATTACGGTATTGGTGTCCGGCTATGTCGTACAAAGGGTATTGGAGGCCTCGCGGGTATTATCCGGATTAAATATTGAATGCAGGGTCATCAGCATGTATTCTATTAAACCGATAGATAAGGCGGTGATTTTGAAGTCTTTTTCCGAGACGCAAGCCATAGTAACTGTCGAAGAACACGGCATTATCGGGGGGTTAGGGACCGCAGCCGGTGAGGTGCTGGCAGAGAGCGGTTTAAATAATATTGTATTCAAAAGGTTGGGCATACCTGATAAATTTTGCGAAAAAACAGGAGACAGGAATTATCTCTTGGATAAAGCGGGATTATCCGTTACGCGGATTAAGGAAGCTATTGTCGAATGCATTAACAGAAAAAGAACTATAAACGAAGGGCGCTTATGAAAAAGACCATTAATGTAGTGATCCCGGTATACAATGAAGAGAAGGTGCTAGAGGAGCTTATTAAGAGGCTTCATAAGGTTGCTGAGGGTGAAAATGATTATTGCTTTGAATTTATTATGGTTGAAAATGGTTCAAACGACTCTTCATATAGTATGTTGAGGAGGATGAGCCAGAAAGACGAACGTATAAAAATAATCCGCCTCTCAAGGAACTTTGGATGTGATGGCGCGATAACAGCCGGTCTGAAATATGCGAAGGGAGATGCTGCCTGTATAATGAATGCGGATCTACAGGATCCGCCGGAGCTTATGCATGAATTTATCAGGGCATGGCAGGCAGGACATGATATCGTTTACGGTGTTATTCGGAAACGACACGGTGAAATGCTTTTAAGGAAGGTATTATCGAGCATGTTTTATATTGTAATAAATACGCTTACCAGAGGGCTTTTTCCGAGGAACGCCAGTGATTTTCGATTGATCTCAAGGAAGGTGATATCTGCCGTGAACTCTCTCAGAGAAACTAACCGCTATGTGCGAGGTATTGTCGCATGGACAGGTTTTTCTCACATAGGCGTGGAGTTTGAAAGGCCGCCTAGATTCGCCGGCAAGTCCAAATCAAATATGTTTGCCATATTTAAGGTGGCCATGAACGGGATATTTTCGTTTTCATATCTCCCGTTAAGGATGACGACATTTCTGGGGATTATGATGTCCACAGTTTCTTTTTTAATGATGATCGGGTATATAATAGCGTACTTTATTTACGGACGTACTGTCCCCGGGCATACGTCAATAATAGTGACTATGTTGTTCTTGTTTGGCGTACTTTTCTTTGTGCTTGGCATAATTGGCGAGTATCTGGCCCGTGTATATGATGAAGTTAAGGGCAGGCCGAATTATATCGTTAGTGAGACAATAGGCATATGAATAATGTTTTAAGGCTAGAATACCACTTCGAAAAGCCGCATTTCAGAACCGTTGTGGAAGCCGCTCTTCTCATAATGAACAGGTTTGAAGTTCTTCAACCCCAATCCATTAAGATAATAAAGCCTGAACAGCATTGATGTGGCAAACTCATGAGCGGCCGGTATCGTATAATATTTTTCACCGCGCCTTAACAGGATGACTGAGAGTTTTCCCGACTCGGACTGCACCTTTTCGACATACTTACCGTTTTCTATGTAGATAAGGCTCCTGATGCCCTCTTTAAGCGTATCCTCCCGGATGTTCTTTGGCTGGTTTTTTCTTTTTTCGATATCCAGGCTGACATCTTTATTGACTAGATCCACATAAAGGCCGTTTGGGAAATATACAGTGTTTCCATCACGCCTGGATTCCCCGCTGGGCATTTCGTAAAACACAGGGCCTCCCGCAATACTCCAAAATAATTTTACATACCTCTTCCCGGCATTATTTTTGATTATATCCTTTGCCTTTTCGGGTTTTATCCTGATCAGGGCTTTAAAATCCTCCGCTTTTTTAAAGTCCCAATTTCCTATAAATTGCATGGATAGCGCCTTTTCTACCTGATCTTTATATACAAGGACATAACTGGCCTCCGGAGTTCCATGTGTCAGGGCAATAAGCTTTTGCGCGTTTTCACCCGTAAGGTGATAGGACAACCTTCTTAGAGCGTAAGCCCTTGATTTAGGCAAGATATCGTTTAAGACACCTATTGCGTCTGAGAGAGTAAAACCCATATCCATAAGGAGTTCTGTAGCCCTGTTGCCGGAGGTGTTTAACATCCTTAAAATGCCGCGGGCCTCGTCCTCGTCATTTGTTACGAAACATCTAGCTATCCAGTAACCAACGGGTTTTTCAAGAGTTGCCCCGTCAATAGTTACTCTGCGCCTCCCAACGCCCGTGATAAAATGGCCGGGCCCCCAGGAGGTGCTGATTATCGAATTTTCCGGGGTGTTTTTATTTATGAACCGCATCATATTATCCCAAGTCTTGTTGTAAATTTGCGGTTGTTTCCTTAAGGATAGGATCCTGGCTGAAGATATCGGCAGAAAGGTAAACAGCAGCAATATCCCTATTGTTATGGGGCCGGATGTAATGCCCTTGATCTTTCGCAGAAGAATGTATATGTAGTCAATGAACATGCTGAAACATAGCGCTAAAGGTGATACCATGAGTATAGTGAAACGGTTCCCTCCATTAAGAGATGTCAGAATCGCGATAAAAATAAAAGACAAAAGAAACGATATCTTATAATAATGGCTTAACCTGTTCTTTTTGCTGTTACCCATTATGAGAAAGAATACAATCCCGAGGATGGTTACAGCAAAATATAAACGGCCTCCACACAGAGCAGCTATCTTCTCAAGGGAGGGAGGTTTTAATTCCCCTACTGTCAAAAAATTGTCGGGCCAGAGTTTAAAATCAATATTGGTTACAGCTGAAATGCGATCGAATGTATCGGTCAATGAGTATAAAAGACCGTCAATGCCGCGAAAGAGCATTACGGCCCCGATCGTGCCGGCGGTATATATTCCAAAAAAGATGAAATTAAGCTTTAGGGCTTGATGCTGTTTGGTAATAATTAAATAAACAGAAAAGCAAACCGTAAATAGGAATACGCAAGATGGGATGAATATCCAACCGCTCCAGAACATGGAGTATATACCACAAGAGATGCCGGACAGCAGGATATAAATAAGGCGTTTATGGATATTGCTCTCTATGTCGAGCGCCCTGAAAAAAAAGGCGAATATTAGCAAGGGAAAAATTATATTATATGAGTCTGTGTCAAACCATCCGTATATGCTTCTTTGAAAAAAGATGGGAGCCATACTTAAGAAAACCGATCCCATGAAGGCGGGCAGGGGATTTATGTCGTCAAAAAAACAAATTATTAAAAAGAGTATTACGGACAGTAGCGCCAAAAGGGGGCAGGTGAAGGATACGCCTGCCATAAGCGAGATGTCTTTCTTGAAGAGCCTGACAAGCCTGTATGTGTAATAACCGGCATATGGGTGTAGATCAAAGTAATACCAGTGGCCGTAAGGAGCGAGCATAAAGGGATTGAAATACAGGCCGCCTTTTACGGAAGATGACACGGTTTTGTTCTTCATTATGTTTTTTACCAGGCCTAGATAGTAATAGGCATCAACGGCATAGAGAAAAAAAGAGGAGAAGGCGTCTCCCGCAAGTTTTTTTGCGAGTGGATAATTTTTCTTTACCGCTTTTTTTATAGAAACCTCATTTTTTCTGAGCACAATGCCGACTGATTTATTGATCATTTCATCCCTGGCTATACCCTTCAGATGTGGATGGCTTTCATTTAACTCTGCGGATATCTCCTGTTTCAATTTATCAATTACGAGTTTTTTTGCGCTATATCGGACTAGGTTATTGTGCTGATGAAAAATGGGCAGGAACCTGAAATACGCGCTGACGGCCACAATAGAGATAAAGGCGATAATATATGCGTAAAATTTACTTTTCATAATAAGTGTCAATACACTTTGATACGAGGGCAAAAAGGTTTACGTTCTCAGTCACAAGAAAATCAGGTTCTATGCCCTTAGTATCATATGTGTCGCCGTTATACAGATAGGCCAATGAAGTTACCAATAGCAGCATGGACTTATCTTCAAAGTGAAACATGCTTTTCAAAAGGGTTTTTCCCGCGCTTCTTTCGCTGCCTATGATTATGGCGCGCTCACGTTCTCGTAGTGTTCCGGCAAATAATTCGGAGGCGCTGCCCGATCCCTTATCTATTAGGATGGCAATTCTGCCGGTATACCGTATATTGCTGTAGAAAGTCTTTAGAATCGCCCGGGGTCTGTTCTTCCTTTGGAAATAGAAAAGGTCAACATTGGGCTTCAGGAACATGCTGGCTATCTCTCTGGCTGCCAGAGGGGGGCCTCCTGCGTTTCCCCTCAAGTCAATTACAAGCTTATTCATATTCTGTCTCATGAAATATGAAAGGAGTAGTTTCATGTCCTCACCGGTCTTTTTATTGAATTGATTGATCTTTACATAGAACATACCGGGTATGCCGGTTGGCACGCTGGAAAGTGTTTCGTTGAAAAATTCTATAACCTTTACGTCAACCTGCGTTATTTCCTGAGTATCGCGAAAAAGGATCTCAAGACTGACTACAGCGCCTAGGGGAGGGAACATGGCCGTTTTGAATTCCTCCTCAGATAGTCCGATTATGTTCCTGCCTCCAACCGAAATAATTATATCGCCGGGCCTGATACCCTTTTTGTAAGAATCAGAACGGAGCTCGACCCTATCTATGAGATAACCGGTATCTATCAGTGCGCCTTCTATGCCTATACCCTGTGAATAACCAAGCGCCTTCTCTTTAAATTCTTTGGCCTCCCTCGGGGGTATGAACGACGAGAAAATATCGTTCGGATCTTTTAGCTTATTTACCATTAGTCCGGCGCCCAAGTGTTTGATTTCCTTTACGACGTTTTTCCTGTCCTTTAAACGTGAAAGGACCTTGGCCTTGTAGGTGGCGACAAATTTCTCGTACTTCTCGGGAGATACCGGCTGGTAATATTCACGATCCATCGTATCATATACTTCTTTAATAAAGTCAAGATAAGGTTGAAAATAGGAAGTATCCTTTAGGTTTGGGTGGGGATATGGATTAAGAAAGGACTTGTAATCAATGGTATTCTTCTTGGCACAGCAAATCAGTGTACTGCTCACAGACAGAATTAATAGGATACACAAAGCCCGAAAAGATAGGTGCGATTGATTATATCTCAAATTAAGGTCTAATTAAGCCGAGATTTTTCAATTTTCTCATTACGAGAGCCTTATACCCCTCAACGGCGCGACTCGAAGATCCTTTTGCGTTCATTTCTGCCATTTTCAGGGCGAAATATATAGGGATATCCCGGTTTGATGGGTTCTTATACAAGTTGTCAATAAATTTGACAAAAACACCCAGTTTTGCTCCTGACTTGATAACTGGATTGCCGTTTATAATGCTTGCCTCTATGGTCAATTTAAGCAGTGTTCCCTTGATATACGATTTTTCCATCTTTGGCATGGATAATTTTTCAACCGCGTTCCAGTCATATCCATCGGCGAACCTGGTTTTTTTCTCCGTAATCCATTCGGAGCTCATGGATGCAGTATGCCTTTTATAGGTAGTTTTCGAAATCAATTTGGCCATTATGCTGAATGACATTATCCCCAGGGCTAAAACAAGTACCAGTATTATCCACTTAGTGTTTAATGTCTCTTCGTTAGAACCGTTATACATATTATTAACCCTTTCTTTTGAATTGTGCGAGTTTTTTCTGTACGGCCGTCTTGTATACATTGATCTGCATTTCCGGTATGCCGCGCTTCTTCATGCCGGCGATCTTTAAAGCGAAATATAACGGCAAGTCCCAATTGTCGGTCTTTGAGTAGAAATTGTCAATTATAGGTATATATTGTTCGAAATTCTTCTCATCCGGAGAAATAATAGGCGTACCGCTGAAAATGCTGGCGTCGTGTATGGATATTAGAATTATTGACTTCATACGCATCTTTACTATTTTTGAATACGGTTTGCCGTCTATCTTTACCCAGTCTCTTCCCGTATAGAATTTATATTGAGCGTTAAGAGTTGTGGAGAAAACCAAGAGACATAATAAGGAGGAAATTACTATTTTATAAGATCTTTTCATGGGTCTCCTTTCTATAATATGATGTCGTGTGGAATCTATATTACACTAACATATATGATGTGTCAACCGTTTTTGATGGCAAGGCGGCAATCCGGGCGCCATTGTTGACAATGAACGTGATTTATCCTATAATTTACAAGTCATGACAATCAGCATAGGAAAGATATTGAAAAATTTAAGAAATAGAGCGCTTAAAATATTATCAAGACAGGATGCGTTACCAGCAAATGCGAGGCATGTATCACTGCTGATCCTCATATTCCTTATTATCTACATATTTTCATGGCAATTTCAGATAGGCTTATCAGATAGATTTTCAGGTGATTATTATAAGTATGGCATTCATCATAGTTGTGGCGCAAGTTTTTCAGATCCCGAACACTTTTTTTCCTACGGCATATACTATTGGGGGCTTTTTCCCGCTTTTCCGGACAGGGATGCCCTGCCCCGCAAGTTTGATCACGATAGCTGGTTTTATAGCAAGGATGGGGCGATGGAGATCTTGGACAAACACGGTTATGCCTTAAGGATGGATATAAATGGAACTTTCAGAATGGGCAATGTCATGAACCTTTGGCTGCCCGCGTTGTCTGCTGTTTTTAAAGGCACTGTTCGGGATGTAAATTTTATCCCGTTCAACGCGGCGTATTTTATCCTGTCGCTGCTTGTCATCTTATGTGCCTTCTGGATCTATGGCAGAGGGTTAATGGGCCTTGTATTGGTCCTTGTGTTAGGATCTTACCAGTTCCAGTTATATTCGGCTCATATGCAGGATAATATTTTTTCTTATATGATCTCCACTATGATAATAGCTACAGGATTATTTATGCCATTGATATTTGACGTAAAAATAAAATCAAGAACATTATATATTCTTTGTGTCTTGAACGGGGCATGGATAGGAATAGCCCATTTGATGAGGGCCGACTGTTTATCAGCGTTTTTGCCAAGCGTACTGGTCATACTTATCTATAAGCATGTCGATTATAAGCAGAAGGCGGGTATGGTTATTGCGTTCTTTTTCGCGTACTATGCCGTGTCCAGTATTTTTCAGAGTTTCTTTGATTACAAATATAATGAGGCTTTCGGTATTGTTAAGGAAAAAGGCGGAAATACCTTTAAAGGCCATAGATTAAAAAATCACATGTTCTGGCACACGATATGGTGCGGCATGCACGATTTTGACGAAAAATACAAGCACAACTGGAGTGATTTTGTCGCTGAATACAACGCGAAAAAAATGCTTAAGAAGAGATATGGCATTGATGTCGGCAAGTTGACCTATCATCATAAGCCGGTTGATTATTACCTGCCGTCCAGGGTTCCCGAATATGACAGCGCAATGAGAGACCTGGTTTTTGAGGATATTGGCAAGGATCCGGTGTGGTATCTGGACATACTTTTTAAGAGGTTAAAAAGGATCTTTCTGGAGTCCATAAGGCCCCGCATTATGCTGATAACAGGCCATGCCCTGCATATTCCCGGAGGCGTGTTTGTTTATATCTTAACCGTATCGTTAATATTATTTTTCAGGCTTTGGGGGCACTTGAAATTGATAATCTTTTCGGCGGGTTCAATGACCATACCGTTGTTTGTCACCACATTTACCAATTACCACCATTACAGCATAGTCCATCTTGTCACAGCTTCCGTATTCCTGCACATCGTCCTTAAGATTGCGGCGCATTACTTAGGCCAGCTAGTGAGAAAATGATTTTCGGTCCGCTCGAAATAGATAAGCGCTACTAACGTTGATAGCAAATTACAAATTCCAAATAACAAATGAATTTCAAATGACAAATGACAAATCACATATTCCGTACAAATTTGTCATTATTCATTTATTTGATATTTGTTATTTATAATTTGTCACTAGAGTGTAGTGTGACATTTGAGTATGCCCTGCCACGACATCCTTGAACGAGCGGACGGAAAATATTTTCTCACTAATAGCGTTAAAATATTTCGAATTGACTTATATTTGCAGGCGTAGTATTATTTCAAAGATGAGTGAAAAACGCGTATTACTTGTGAATCCGCCTTATGATATCCAGCGATACATGGGTGGTTTAGGAAAGATCGGATGGGTCTTTCCTCCCATTGGGCTTACATACATTGCTTCATATGTAAGGAAAAACCTGCCGTCTTCAAAAGTTGACATCTTTGATTTTCAAGTCGACAGTAGAGATTTTGCGGAGTTAATATCTCAATATAGGCCCCATATAGTAGGCATAACATGCCAGAGCGCGCTGCTATACAGCACTTTAGATATATCCAGAATATTGAAAGGGATAGATCAAAGTATTTTTGTGGTGGTTGGCGGGGTACATGCGAGCATTAGGCCGGAAGACCTTATTTCGTCACAAGATATCGATGCCGTTGTGCGTGGTGAGGGGGAAGAGGTATTTTGCGATCTATGCCGATACCTGGATGATCCGGAATATTTAAAAGATATCGCGGGTATTACTTTTAAGGACAAACAAAATGAAATAATCACCAATCCTGACAGGCCAATACCTGAAAAAATCGATCACTATCCAATGCCCGCTCTTGATCTCATCCCATTGAATAAATATCGGATAAGCCCTGATCTTAAAATGGGAAATAGTTTTGCGCTGATCCTGACATCGAGGGGGTGTCCGTACAATTGTATATTCTGCGCAAATAAACTTCTCACAAAACGCACGTATCGACTTAGGCCTATCGAAAGCGTAATTGAAGAGATCGAATTTTATCGGAATAAATATTCTATCAATCAGCTAATAATTATTGACGATAATTTTACCGTTAACCGTTCCAGGACAATAAAATTGTGTGATGAATTCATAAAGCGAGGATATGATAAATCCTTTAATTGGTGGGCAGAGGTAAGGGTCGACTCGTTAGATGAAGGGCTCGTCTTAAAAATGAAACAGGCAGGTTGTTCGATCCTATCTATCGGCCTTGAATCCGGCAATCAGAGATTGCTTGACCTGATAGAGAAAGGCATTACGATACAGCAGATAAAAAAGGCTGTGGGTATCATCAGTAAATCCGGTATAAAATCCAGGGCGTCAATAATTCTGGGCCTGCCTACGGAAACAAAAGAAGAGTCTATGAAGACCATAAAGTTCGCCTATAGCTTGCCTATAGATCAGGTGAGGTTTTCCATAGCTACCCCATTTCCCGGCACGAAACTTTGGGATATCGCAGTAAAAGAGGGCAAAATAGACCCCGATAACATAGACTGGACAAGGCTTAGCCTGATGGGCGGCTATGCCAAGCATGACCCGCTATACTACCCTGAAAACAGGCTTCCCGGAGAGATAAAGCGTTTGCAAAGAATGGCCAATTTCTTCTTTTTTATGAGGCCATCCATTATCTTTGGGTTTTTACGGCGTATCAGGACATTCGGTGATCTGAAAAGTCTTATCCGCGGCTTCTTCCACTTTCTGAAATCAACCATTCAAACACGGTAGCAAATATCAACATATTTATGATATCTCAATGCAGATAGGGGACGGAGTTAACTTATTAACTTAACAAGTGTATATAAAGTGTCATTAAGTTAATAAGTTAACTCCGTCCCCATAAACGCCCTATGTTATAACTTCGGCTAGTGTAAAGGATGGCTTGGCAGGTGCATTGAAGCGACTTTCAAAAATCACGAACACAAACGCTCCATACTAGGAGTGAGTGATTTTTGTAACAGCGAACAAAATGAGCGGTCATTTTGCGAGCGGCAAGCGGAAGTGCCCTGCCAAGCCATCCTTTATCAAGTGGAAGTATTTGAAAGAGGATCACTTTTGCAGAATACGCTTGCGCTGGATATGCGCTTATGTTAATATACGGCAAATATGAATGCGATATATAAAATATTTGATAACAATAAGATATTCAATATTATCCTCACAGTCACGATACTCTTCATATTCATTTCGAGGTTGTCGCTTCTCAACAAAGGCCATATGCACTTTGCCGATGAGCTGAGGTACAGGTACGCTTTCAGGACCATGGATGAGATAGCGGAAGGGAAATATAGGCATGGATTGTCTAACCTTTTCAGGGCCTATAACAGGCCCGGATTTATACTCTTGTCCATGGTGACTTGTTCGATCCAACGAATATTTGATAATGATGTTGGACGGCTTGATAATCCCGAGCATGACGATTTAAGAACATATTTTATACCAAGCCTGGTGAATTTGATCTCCACAATTGCCATTATATTCATGATGTATCTATTCCTTCTGTATTTCACTAAAGACAGGTTTATTTCTTTTTCAGGAATGGTCATCTATAGCCTGTTGAATACGAATATCATGGAATTAAGGCACATGACCCCTTATTACTGGGCTGAGATATTTTTTCTTCTAATTATATACAAAATAATAAGGCTTAAGGTCAACAGGGAGTATTCTGCAAAAGAATTGATATCCTTTGGCATCTTGACGAGTCTTGCGTTCAACGTATATCCAGGCTACTACAATTTAGCTTTACTGGTCGCTGGGTTGATATTTTTTACTGGAAGAAACAAACTGCGCATCGCAGTCTTATTTTTATGCTCTTTTCTGCTTCCGATAGTGATTTTTGAGGCCATATCCAGATATGCCGAGTTGCCATATTTGTTTGAGAATAAAAAGTTGAAAGCCATGTATGACGCGCTTCCGACAAATCCACAGGAAAAGTGGGATTTTGTCTGGATAATAAAATATATGCTTGGCATAGAAGGCATTATGGGCGGTATACTTTTAGCCTTTTCAGTCGCCTGGCTGGCTTTGGACCTGCCGCGCAGGAGCACTAATAACAAGGTGAAGATCGTCTATTGTCTTATACTCATCCATTACGCGTTTATCGTTACGATGATCTATACCCTGGGAAAGTTCACATTAAGGACAAAATACTGCCATCCTTTTATCTTCTTTATCGTGCTTTCGGTATTCTTGTTAATAAACCGCGTAAAAAGATTCCGTCTGATCTTGATCGCTGCATTATTAGTATTATCTTCCATATCTTACATATACTATTACGGACAATATCTCGAGGCTGTATACCCTAGAGACCTGCGGCAGCTGGTAAGAGAAAAGTATCCGGATAAAAAGATTATTAACACGGCGGAATTCTACGATAAAAACACGCAGATGGCACAACTTTATCTGGCGAATAGGGACGGATATGATTTTCTGGGTGTTAACCTCAGGACTATAGGCAGGGCTGTTAATAAGGGGCATAATCCCATTGATCTACCGGAGGAGAACCTTCTGATGTCATATCCCATGCCGGAGCAGGTGTATGGCCCGTATACAAATAGTGCGCTTTCTTTTTCGAAAGAGAGGGGCGGATATAAGATGCGCATTTATAGGTTGCGTTAACCTGAAATTTATGATGTAATATTGACGATAATGGAATTATATTGAGTGTTTTGGAGGAACGCATGAATGGTATAAGTGTTATAATACCGGTATTTAATGAGATAGAAAGCGTAAGCGATACCATATCATCCGTCAAGAAGGTCTTGGACGGTATGGCGGGCCCGAACGAGATTATTATTGTGGATGATGGATCAACGGATGGGACGCAGGATGTTTTAAACGGCCTTAAATCGGACAAAGGTTTGCGTGTGCTTAGGCATAGGCATAATAAAGGTTATGGCGCCGCGCTCAAAACCGGCATTAAGAATGCCGAAAGCGGCTTTATATTTATTACTGATTGTGACGGGACATATCCGCTTGAGAGGCTTCCCGAGATGTCACGCCTCTTAATTAACGGTGAATGCGATATGATTGTGGGCGCGAGGATCGGTAAGGATGCTTATATACCGTTGGTGAGAAGGCCGGCAAAGTGGTGCATACAGGCGTTGGCTAACTATCTTACAGGGGAGAAAATCACAGACCTTAATTCAGGGTTCAGGGGTGTTAAGAAAGATATCCTGTTAAGATTCATGAACATGCTGCCAGACGGCTTTTCGTTCACAACGACGATAACTGTCGCTATGTTGACGAATGATTATAACGTAAGTTATCTCAATATCAGCTATAACAAACGAAAGGGCAGGTCAAAGATTCATCCCATAAGGGATACCGCAAACTTTATACAGTTGGTTATCAAGACCGTTCTATATTTTGATCCCCTCAAGATATTCCTGCCTCTGTCTGTGCTTTTATTCGCCTCAGGTTTGGGGGTTTTTCTCTATACATATTTTTTTGCCGAAAGGGTCCTTGACGATACTACAGTAGTTATCCTGCTGGCGGCGTTCCAGATATTTGCTATAGGATTGATCGCTGACCTTATCGTGAGAAGAATGCGTTTATAGCTAAAGTCACAAGGAGAGAACATTCATGAGCATTGAAAAGCACAATAGTGTCAATCAATCAGAGATATTCAGGAAGACGATTTCCCGGGCGAAGGAAGATCCCGTAATTAAATTCATAATTAGGCGCAAAACCGTTTTTAAAAACAGCGCTATTATGTTTCTTATTCTCGTTGCGGCTTTTTTTATGCGTTGGAATACGCTATGGCTGCCTCACTGGATGGGTGATCAGAGCCACTATATCAGTTTGGCAATGAAACTTGATAAACTCGGATTCGATCATTATAACTTAAGAGGCATAGAGTTGGAATTCATAGAAATAGCTGAAAACAGCAGAATAAGGATAGTATATCCCAGACTCGCAAGAGATATCTATTCGAAGGGCCGTATACTGAGCGGCCTTAAGATGGCTGGTATAGATTATTATGATCAGCCTTTATTCCATAAACCACCGGTCTTTTCCGTTCTTTTATTTCTTTCCAATAAACTATTCGCGAAAAGTAAAGGCATATATACCGTTGTGTATTCAAATGTGGGCAACTTCATTGACAGGCTGAAACCGAAGGTTTTTATGGAAAGCCAATTCTACGCTGTTATTATACCTCTGGTTTTCAGTATGGGCACGGTGCTGTTGACCTTCTTTATCGGGGCTATGCTTTTTTCGAACAGGGTGGGGCTTTATGGGGCGTTCATTATGTCCATCCATCCCGTAGCTATCATGACATCACAGAAACTATGGGCGGATGATGGCGTATGCTTTTTTATAAATATCGCGCTTTTATGCCTGGTGATAGGCGTTAAGTATAAAAAAGAAATACTTTTTTTGATATCGGGCCTTATAACAGGATTAGCGGTGATCACCAAACAGACAGGCGGTTATTTTGCGATAGCTACAGTGGCATTTTTAATACTTTCCGGTGAGGATAGAAAGTGGAAGAAGAGCGATGCGGTTATATTTATCAGCAGTGTAATATTTTTTTTAGCGGGATCCGCCATAATGATTAATTTTGCGGAAAATGGGTTTTCGTCATATTTTGGCGCGGCAAGACAGGCAGCCATTAATTTAAGGCCTGCTCTTTTGTTATTTTGCAAATTGATTCTTTTTATATTTGTTTTGAGATGGATAGGCAATAGAAAGGTCGATATTAAGTCGCTCTTGATGGCATTGTTAAAAAGGCGTATTTTTTATTATGTCGCGGGGGTTGTATTCGTGTCAGGTGTTTGGTTTATAAAGGTATATGATGTGTTTGGTGACCCTTTGCACTTGCCCGGACAAAGCGATCTGGTAGAAAAGGATATAACAGGCTGGTATACCGAGTTGATTTCACGCCCGAAAGGTGTCATTTTATTCTTGGTAGGCATACCCTACCTATGCCCGGTATTTGCCGCTTGTATAGGATCGCTTAAGGCCTTTGTGTTAAACATTGCCAGAATAGTGAAGGAAAAGGATTTTGATTTCCGGTTTATTGTTCTGTGGTTTACGATCTTAGTGTTTTATTTCTTTCTCAGGCAAGACAGGGAACATAGATTGATGCTGCCGGTTTATCCTTCCCTGGCGATATTGGCGGCATACGTAATTGATCAGGCAAGGCTGTATCGCGGAAGGTTCGCGAAGTATCTCGGCACGTCCGCGACAAGGGAGGCCGTGATTGTTTTTTTACTGTTATTGTGCGCGGTCTGGTCCGTCCCTATAGGCGTGAAGACCGGACCGATGATGACCATGCTGTTAAAGAAACCATTCTAAAAATTGGGAGCGGTTTTGCTTTATGGAAATATCTATAATAGTGCCGGTTTTTAACGAGGCCGGCAACCTGGAGACCTTAAGCGCAAAGATCAAGGCCGTAATGGATAGGATGGGGAAATCCTACGAATGCATTTTTATAGATGACGGCAGCATTGATAATTCTTTTACAGTTTTGAGAAAATTGGCAAACGAGAATAATTTTATAAAGGTTATCAAACTGAAAAAGAACTTTGGACAGACAGCAGCCATGGCCGCGGGTTTTGATTCTTGCGGCGGCGACGTGGTTGTGACAATGGATGCGGACCTCCAGAACGATCCTGAGGATATACCTAGATTGCTGCAAAAGATGGATGAAGGATACGATATAGTAAGTGGATGGAGGGATAAAAGAAAGGATCCCGTTATGACGCGTAAGCTGCCATCGTTTGTCGCCAATTTGATCATTGCCAAATTAACCGGTGTAAAGCTTCATGATTTTGGCTGCACATTAAAGGCATATAAGAAAGACGTGTTAAAGAATATCAGGCTTTATGGCGAGATGCACCGGTTTATCCCCGCGATCGCCAGTTATACCGGCATATCCATCGCCGAATTACGCGTCAGGCATCATAACAGAAGATATGGCCTATCAAAATATGGTGTGTCGAGAACCTTGAAAGTTCTTTTGGACTTGATTACGGTAAAGTTCTTCATCAGTTATTCCGCAAAACCGATGCAGATTTTTGGCCTGGTTGGTTTCGCCGGGTGGTTTGTCGGGGCAGTAGCTTTTATCTTGACTGTCTATATGAAACTTGTAAAGAAGATTGATATTACCGGAAATCCCCTCTTTCATTTGACTATACTGATGGGAATAATAGGTATTCAATGCATCCTGATGGGGATCCTTGGTGAAATGAGCAT
>Ga0272441_10002213_pt1 | contig 39961 bp, 40 predicted proteins | sample SSMProp6N_FD_193582 | JGI IMG/M metagenome (GOLD analysis project Ga0272441, IMG submission 193582) | Marine sediment archaeal communities from Little Sippewissett salt marsh, Falmouth, MA, United States - SSM-Prop-6N | ecosystem: Environmental > Aquatic > Marine > Wetlands > Sediment ... | reverse complement strand
GTGATGACAGACCTCAGAAACGAGTACGGTACAGCAGTCAACATCAAATCCAAGACCACAAAGAAAAACGTCCAAGACGCCCTAACAAAAGCCATGGAACGCCTAAAACTATTCACCAAGGTACCCGAAACAGGTTTGGCTATCTTCGCGGGAAACATAGCCAGCGACCAGCTTGGTGTCGGTGATATGCAGACATTCACCCTAATACCTCCCGAACCCATTGGGATTTACTATTACCGGTGCGAGCACAGGTTCATGCTGGACCCCCTCTGGGAGATACTTGAGCACGAGGACAGCTACGGGATACTGGTCATCGACGCCAAGGACGCTACCTTCGCCATGCTCAAGGGTCAGCGAGCAGATATACTCAAGGACATGAGCAGCGGCGTAGCCGGCAAGACACGGGCAGGAGGCCAGTCCAGCAGGCGTTATGAGCGGCTCAGACAGATGCATCTGCAGGAGTACTTTAACCGCGTCGGGGGCCATATGACAGATCTATTCTTGAACATGCCTAACCTCAAAGGAATCATCGTAGGAGGACCCGGACCCACCAAAGAAGAGTTTCTCAAGGGCAACTATCTGCGAAATGAGATCAAAGACAAGGTGCTCACAACAATAGACACAGGGTACACTGGACACGAGGGCGTCAAAGAACTAGTGAATAGATCACGGGGCTTCCTAGAACAAGTAAGATACCTTCAGGAGCGAAAAGTCGTACAAGAGTTCTTGAAACATCTCGGAGAAGACGATGGACTGGGTACTTATGGGGAAGACGAGGTAATACAGCAGCTCAAAAACAGCAATGTCTACACGTTGCTGATTAGCTCAGCCATCAGACGTTGGTATGTAACACTCAAATGCAGGACCTGCGGATTCACAGAAACCCGAATCGTAGACATGGACGCTTGGGAGGAATTCGAGAACAGCATCAGCGACATGAACTGCCTGAGCTGTGAGGGCGGCAACTATGAGGTAGAGGAACGAGAAGACCTCATAGAAGTACTGGTCAAGATGGCGGAAAACGCAGAAGCGCGTCTAGAGGTAATAAGCACCCACATCGAGGAAGGGGAGATGCTCTACAGAAGCTTCGGAGGCATAGCGGCCATCACAAAATACAGGACCTTCTAGGCTTTATCGATAAACTCATCTATTATCGGGTCCACATGAGCCCAGTCTTTTCCCTTCTTGAAATCGCGTCTATCCTTCTCTGATGTTGGAATGGTATCAAACTGGCACTCATCATGCCCCAGAATCATACACCTTGTATGAATCATCTTATGGCTAAGATCAGCCGCCATAGTCTTACCCGGATCAATCAAACAATACATGGCACCCAGCTCAGGCTCACCCATCTCCAACATAACCTTACCAAGCTCACAGAGCGGAGGCTTGCCCTCCCTACGCTCCCAGAAACCATACTTGGGTAACCCCTGATGTCCTTGCTTGGTTCGTTCAGCCACATACTCACTATACAGCTTGATACTATCAAGGATCAACTGTTTTCCCTTCTCCCAGCCCAGAGACTCAACAATAGATTTGCAGAAAGCAAGATGCAGCAAAGCAAGCCTCTGTGTAGTAACCTTTACCTCGTTCTCCGCCTCACTGAGCGGAACCATCTCTTCACTCATACCAACATATACAGGCTTATCTGGTATCAATTATTCCCCCATCGATACCCGTATATCAGACACTAACATCCTCCCTCACTGAAATGTTCCCATGGAGATACGTCCTCATCACCATCGGCTACTCTTGGACCCTCTGGATACTAGCCATAGCAACGGGAACCCCCGTATCAGCCCCAGCCACTGGAATCCTATACATCTTAGGGGGTCTAGGACCAACAGTAGCATGGGTAACACTACAGCTCCGAGAAAAGAAATCAATCAAAACACCATTAATAGAAGCCATAAACCTGCCAAACCTAGGCGTAAAGAACCTCACAATAACCATCACAGTAGCAATAATCCCCATGACCCTCAGCTGGATAATATACCAGACTCTATCCAGCGGCAAATATCTCGAAAACCTAGACCTGAGCGGCATAACCAGCATAGGATACATAGCATTCCTCATAGTCGTCAGCGTAATCGAGGAGACAGGCTGGCGAGGCTACGCATACCCAAGGCTACTAGAATCCTACAATCCAACAGTCTCAAGCCTCCTTATAGGATTGGTCTGGAGCCTCTGGCACCTACCACTATTCTTCATACCGGGAACCTATCAGAACAGTCTAGGAATAGCTACACCTGATTTCTGGCGCTTCTTCTACCTCATGATCCCAAACAGCATCATCTATGGCTGGCTATACAGATACACGGGAAACAATGTAGGCTCCTCGGTCCTATACCACACATTAAACAATGCTACTGGTGAGGCACTCAAGTTCACTGGAAGCAGCGATACAATAAGAAACATAGTAATTACGATACTCGCGGCAATAATTGGGATAATATTTGGATAAAGAGTTTAGAGATTCATCGAGAAACCGATATGCTCATACTCCTCAACAGTTGCCTCTCCACCAGAACCGCCCAGAATCTCAAGCTCCTCAACCTTCAAAGTATCCTTGATATCCTGAGCACCCTGCTCCAAATCAGAGGCATTCTCACCTGCATAGATGGTCAGCTTCTTCACAGGGGCATTCAAGCTCACACCTCGACGGTTCTTCTCAGTACGAATATTACTGATAGCCGCGATAACAAGGTCTCCTATGCGTTCTGCTTCCTCATCCACCAGTGACTCATCATACTCTGGCCACTCAGATGTAGTGATGCTGTTCTCTGAGTCGTACATGGTCCTATAGATCTCCTCAGCTAGGTGCGGAATCACTGGAGCCATGAGCTTCAACATATTCTCCAATGTATGATAAAGGGTCCACTGGGCTGCCTCCTTGGGATCACCCTCACCATAGAGCCTCGTCTTTGCTGCCTCAAGATAGTGATCACAGAATACGTGCCAGATATAGTTCCTTGCTGCCTCTGTGGCGTTCATGAAGTCACAGTTCTCCATGGCTTCTGTGCTGCGCTTGATGGTCTTCTGGAGCTTGGTCATGATCCAGCGGTCTATCAGCTGTGGCTCAGCGTATCCTCCATCATAATCCTCAAGCCTCATACCAGCGAACCTTGCGGCGTTCCAGAACTTGCGCATGAACCTCCAACCATACTCCACATCCTCCCACCTGAACGGGATATCCGTCCCAGTGCTGCCTCCTGCGGCTGCCCATTGACGAGGGGCATCAGCACCATATTTCTCATACACCTCTGGCGTGGAGACATAGTTTCCGAGGCTCTTGCTCATCTTCCGTCCATCGCCTCCGAGCACCATACCGTTGATTAGCACGCTATCGTAAGCTGTCTCATCAAATAAGGCAAGGTGTCTTACCATCAGGTAGTATGCCCATGTCCTGATGATATCCTGACCACTGGGGTGTACAGATGCTGGGAACTGTCGTCTCCAGTTTGGCTTGTCTGGCCAACCAGCGTGGATAGCGCAGGTCATGCTGCTATCAAACCAAGTGTCCATGACATCAGTGTCTGGGATGAACTCAGTGCATCCACACTCACAGGTATCATTGATGTTTGTTACCTTGGGGTCCACTGGTAGCTCCTCGGGTTTTGCGAGCCTGATCTTTCCACAGTCCTTACAGTACCACGCAGGTACAGGTGTGGCGAATACACGCTGCCTAGATAGGACCCAGTCCCAATCCAAGCCCGTCGCCCAGTCGATTAACCTCTGCCTCATCCAGTCAGGATACCATGTGATGGCTTTTGCTGTCTCAACCACCTTATCAGTAAGGCTGATGGTTCTCAGGAACCATTGGAGGGCTGTAACTACCTCGATGGGTGTATCGCATCTCCAGCATAGTCCTACCTCTTGGTCGAGCTGTTTCTCTTCTTTGATTAACCCTGCTTCTCGCATATCCTTTACAATGGCTTTCTGTCCTTCAGCGATTGGCATTCCAGCGTATTTTCCTGCTACTGGCTGTAATGTGCCTTTACCGTCGATGAGTTTTACCACTGGTAGATTGAACCTTGCTACTGCAACTACATCTGCCTTGTCTCCATAGGTACAGATCATCATAGCGCCGGTACCGAACTCTGGATCAACCTCATCGTTGCCGATTATCGGAACCTTCTGCCCAGAAACCGGCACTTTCGCTTCCCCACCAATAAGGTGACTGTATCTCTCATCACCAGGGTGTACGCTCAGCGCTACACAAGCAGGCAGATAAATCGGTCTAGTGGTAGCGATCAACACTTCGCCGGTTTCAGTCATAAATGGAATAGTATAGATCCTGCCACTTTTGTGGTCATGCTCAACCTCAGCATCCGCTATAGCTGTCTCACAACGTGGACACCAGTTTATCGGGTGCTCACCCTTGTAGATCATATCCTTCTCAAACAGTTGCAGGAAGCTGAGCTGGACCTTCCTCATGTACTCTGGCTCCATTGTCCTGTACTCTGTTGTCCAGTCAATGCTAGCACCGAGGCGGACAACAGCAGTCTTCATGATCCCAATATACTGCTCTATCCACTCCTCACACATCTTGCGGAAAACATCAGGAGGAACATCACTCTTCCTTACACCCTTAGCCTTCTCAACCGCAACCTCTGTCGGCAAGCCATGGCAGTCCCACCCCTGTGGGAACAGCACATTGTACCCTCTCATTCGTTTATATCTGGCCCTAATATCAAAATAGGTCCAGTTCAGGAAGTTGCCCATATGGAAATCGCCGCTAGGATAGGGCGGAGGCGTATCGATACTGTAGACTGGACGAGTCTCATCATCCCAGTCATATCTGTGTAGCTGTTCTTCTTCCCATATTCGTTGCCATTTCTCCTCAGTTTCGAGGAAATTGATCTTTCTTGGTAAGACATTCATCGTGTTTCTTCTCCTTTTGGCGTTTGGTGCGGACCCTGAGCCAAGTATAGCCATAGGTGACATGTTGGTTTCTTTAAAAGGTTGTCCGCAGCGGTCTGACCATTGGGCGTGTAACTGTATCTTGGTTTAAGCCCCGTTGGGGGCAACAAAACGATACCCCATAATCCTCACATCAGACTACCATACAGAAACCGTTGCTTCAATATATATTTTCAGATACAAAACCCCATGAAACAGACCTATAGAGAGAAACCAGTAGAACACCATAGATAACTATCCATCAATCTCAACAGCCTCATCTGATTTCCTAGGACCCTTGAGGGTAATCCCCTCTCCAAGGGTAGCCTTCAACCCATCTACAGCCGCAAAAACAGGAATCCCGGACTCGCTTGATAGATACTCTGCTTCCTTCTCTGGATCAGCCTTGAGCATCCTCATCCCAAAATGAGTCAAAACACACGCCTTTGGCTTCGCTTCCTCAATGAGCCTCAAGGCATCATCTGTGTTCAAGTGAATCCTGTTGGATTTTCCCCTCGGCCACATAGTGCAAAGAACCAGTAATCTCAGGTCCTTGTAGCTCTCAGGCAACTCTGGGAAGAACCTAGTATCACTGGTATACCCTATATTCCCGTTCCCGGTCTCTACCCTGAGTCCAACAGAGTAGGGATCACTATGCTTTGCACAAGTAGCCATGAATCTGAGATTCTCGATATTGAATCTGGTTCCCTCATAGAGAACAACAAGATCTTCAACTGTTCGCTGATGATACTCACTAATGCAAGGCCCAATACCCTCAGCCCCATGCAGAACACTCTTAGTACCCGCCAAAACCCCACGCTTAACAGTGGTGCCCCGGGTCATCCCCTCGATAAAGACCTCGCTATCATTGTAATGATCGGGGTGACAATGGGTAACTATCAAACCATCAAGCTTGGTAGGACTCAAACCAGCCCAATTACTAAACACCAAGGCACCTGGACCAGGATCAATATGAACCTGCGTATCTCCCTCTGTAAGCCTGATGCCTGCTGTTCTCCTTAGTTGGTTCATCATCACGTATCTTCCCCCGCCTGTGCCGAGGAAGTCTAGGGTGGTCTCCGGTTCTTGATTCATTTCAGTAATATTTCTCCGTTCAATGCGCCTGTGTGTTTACCATCTTCAATGGTTAATGCGCCGTTTATTATCACATAACTGATACCTACAGGGTATTGATGTGGATCAGAGAAGGTTCCCTTATCCCGTATCGTTTTTGGGTCAAATATAGTGATGTCTGCCTTCATCCCCTCCTTTAGCACTCCCCTATCCTGTAGTCTGAGTTTTGAGGCTGGCATGGAGGTCATCCTGCGTACCGCGTCTTCCAGTCTGAGAATTTTCTTCTCCGTAACATACTGGTTCAGGTATCTTGGGAAAGCTCCATAGCATCTTGGATGCGGCTTTCCTTCCCCCAGTGGACCTGTTGGCGCTAAGAGCCATCCATCGCTGCATGGCATCACTGCTGGGTGCTGGATCATCACCTCTACGTCCTCTTCTATGCCCCAGAATGTTACATTCATGGCTTCCCCACGTTCATCAATCATCAACTGGCAGACAGTATCAACGATGTTCTTGCTCCACTTCTCAGCGATATCCGCGATACTCATGCCCTCAATATCCTTGTTTCCCGGGGTCTTCACATAAGAGACTATTACCTTACTGAAGTCTCGCCCCATCTCATCATATTCCCCTGCCATCCTTTCACGGACCAATGGATCACTGAGCCTCTCAATCATCCTCGGAACTCCTTCAACATGAAGCCAATCAGGGATAACCTGACTCAATAGACTGGAACCAGCAGTATATGGATAAATATCTGCTGTAATATCCAGTCCATCCTCTCTCGCCTCATCTAGCATCTTCAACGTCGTCTCCTCATGGTGCCCAGAGAGGCTTTTTCTACCTCCACAGCTGCTCCCTAGATGCGAGACCTGTATCGGTATCTGCATCTCGTATCCAATTCTTATTGTATCCGGTAGGTTGCTGTCCTCTCCCCGCATATGAGTAGAGTAAATGCCACCATATTCTCGTAGAACCCCTCCAAGCTCTACCAGCTCAGGGTCCTCGGTATACAGTCCCGGTGGATACCCTAACCCTGTGCTCATACCATGGCTACCCTGCTCCATAGCTTCCCTGAGATACTGTTTCATGGTCTCTAGCTCTGTGGCTGTGGGGGCTCGGTTATCGAAGCCCATTGTTGCTATCCTGATGCTCCCATGACCCACAAAGGGCACGAGATTGAGGCTAGTCCCATTGGCTCTGATTTTCTGGTTGAATCCCATGAGGTCTGTCCAGTCATACCCCATTGGTAACCCGCTTGTGAAGGGCTTCATGTACTCAATCAAGTCTTCTCGGTGCTTATCAGACAAGGGATAGGTGGACAATCCACAATTCCCCATGGTCACCGTGGTTATTCCCTGATGCGTATAGCTCAAACCTTCAGGGTTCCCAAGGATTGTGTGATCTGCGTGCATATGGATATCTATCCAGCCCGGTGAGACAGCCAATCCAGTTGCATCAATAACCTGTTCCGCATCGTTCTCAGTTCGACCGATCTTGACGATCCTATCTTTCTCAACTGCTAGGTCTCCTTTGAACCATGGTGCACCAGTACCGTCAATAATAATACCATTCTTGATGAGAAGCTCGTAGCTCATATTCTTCGATGTTGGATAGTGTTTCCCGTATTTAGTATATGCGGGTAGAAAAAAATGGGTTATCGATGGTCGTGTGGGCTATCATGGGTCTTGATGGGATGAATCTTGAGCCAACCATCCTCGATACTGTACCCTCTTAACCCATCATACTCGATATAATTCCCCTCAAGAATCCCCAAAGCCTTCTCCTCAAAACCATTAGGAACATAGACAAAGAGCTTCTTGACCTTCCTGCCAACACTAGCCGAGTCGCTGAGGAACTGCCAAAGCTTAGCCCTCTCAGGGGTGACATTCTCGGCTGCCTCAACCATCCCAAGCTCCTGTACGCCGCCCTCACAGTTCAGTATCACAATGCTAGGGTAAACTACCTCTCCCCAAGGAGACAGTAATCCAAATCGTCTCTCATCATCGTTTACTATGGTCTTGTAGCATGGTGGCCAACTGTCTTCAGGCTGGTCAACGAAGGGGAATCTTGTAGCCGCTATTATGCGGGTGATCCTGTGTCTCTGTCTCTCTGGGTCAATCATCTTAGCTCAATCCTATTTCTGCTGCTACGCCCTCCATGGCTTTGATGGATATCTGGGCGAACTCACTGAAGGTCAAGCCTATCTCTTCGCATCTCATAATATTCTCGCGGCTAACTTGCCGGGCGAAGGACTTGTCCTTCATACGTTTCTTGACGCTCTTTGCCTTCATACCCTCCATCTTATTGGGTCTTACCAAGGCATTCGCCACGATCATACCCGAAATCCCATCAGCAGCCAGAAGCGAGATATCGAACCTTGTCTCAGCGATGTTACCTGTAAGGGGGTTATGCCTCAGTATCGCGTTTATAGCGTCTTCTGGTAGCAGGTCCTTGACCATCTCGGCTGATTTTACGCCGTGCTGAGCGAAATCATCGCCGAAACTCTCATAATCAACATCATGGAGTATGCCTACTGCTTCCCAGAGCTCAGGATCTTCCCCAAAGTGCTCTGAGAGTCCTTTCATTATGGCTCCAACAGCAATCATATGATTTACAAGGTTCCTGTTTTTCACATGTTGCTTAACCAAAGCCAGTGATTCTTCTCTGGTGATCATACAGGTACCTCTGATGCGGTTTGGTATAAGATTTCGTAAGGCTCACCTTAAATAGCGGCATACAGGGTACTGTGATATTCATCGGTGAAGCAAATGGAAACTAAGCAGAAGAGCTACAAAGAGATACTCAGCTACGGCTTGATAGTAATGGCGGTAACCCACTCGCTAGCTCATGCATTCCAGAACATGCACACCGCGCTATACCCGAACCTTGTCACAGAGTTCAGCTTATCAAACCAGCAAGTCGGACTAATCTCATCGATCCCAAGCCTAGTCTCTGCGATACTCTCTATCCCCATGGGGTTACTCTCAGACAAGATCGGAGCCAAGAAAATGATAATTGGGAGCATCGTTGTCGCCATTATAGGTGCGCTGACAGCTGGCTTGGCTCAGAATCCGTATATGCTTATCATCGCAGTAAGCCTACTCTACCTCAACACCACAATTTACCACCCAGCAAGCTACAGCTTCACCACATTCTTATTCGAACCCAGAGACAGACCGAAAGCACTGGGAGTACAGGGCGCAGGAGGGACACTTGGAATGGCTCTCGGTCCCATTAGCATAAGCATCTTAGTTGGTATCCTTGGATTAGGGTGGAGACAAGCCTACCTATCCTGGGTTATACCCCTAATTATCGGTGCAGTACTCGTTTGGTATATAAAATTCATACCCACCTCAGACGACGAAGACAAGACATCCAATGAAGCAGGAGTCTCAGGGGCACAAAGGCTCTGGACACGGAGCCTAGTCTTTTTCCTTTCCTTTGGAGGACTCAGGACGATGGCGGCAAGCATGAGCACCACGTTCCTCAGCCTCTGGCTAGTAAACACCAGAGGAATGGACCTAGCCCTCGCTAGTCTCATCTTTGGCACTAGCAGCTTAATGGGTATTGTTGCTTCACCCCTTGGTGGGGTATTGGCCGCAAGATATGGTGAGAAGCGTTGGACCACAGCAACCACGATTGTATCCTATGCTTGTTTTGCGTTAGCATTCCTGATTCCCAGTAACATCGCTTTCACAATCTTTTATCTTGGGTACGGTTTCTTCAACCTATTCAGCATGGCAGCCAACTCCGCCATAACAGCCAAACTCAGCCCAAGCAAACAGAGAGGGCTTGGCTTCGCCCTATACTTCCTACCTGGAAGCATAATGGGAGCGGTCGCTCCGATGGTTGCGGCTTATATCGCTGATCTTTGGGGAATCTATACGGTTTTCCTTGCTAGCATTAGCGTGTTCGCTGTCGCTTGGATGGTCTTTACCTTCGGGGTCAAAGTAGACTAATCCTCTTTTGATAAACCGCTAAGATATATTAATTAGATTAGATGTGGCCAGAGCAGGTAAGCCATTATTATTGTGAGTATTGCTCCCGAGATATCCAGCAGTATGCCGGCTTTGATCATCTCAGGCATCGAGACCCTGCCTGTACTATATGCGATGGCGTTTGGGGGTGTACCTACTGGTAGCATAAAGTCTAGGCTAGTGCTGATGCCCACTGCAACTGCAAGGATTACCGGGCTAAACCCGATCCTCTGACCTAGTCCAATAGCGATTGGCAAGAAAATACCCGCGCTTGCGGTGTTACTGGCAATAATGCTGATGCCGAGACCGGAAACCACAACTATTACTATAGCGATCAACGGGGTTCCCCCAGCTGTGAGGTTCATCAACCAGTCGCTAATCACACTAACGAGTCCTGTTACCTCCAATGCGGCTCCAAGACTCAGACCACCACCAATCAATAACAGTGTGGACCATTTCCCGTTACGAATATCCTGATCTTCTATTAAGTCAGTGAAGTAGAGTACAATCAAGATTATAGCCGCCACCATGCTGCTACTGTATCCGTGACCACTCCATCCAATTAGATTTGCAACAGGATCAGGCAGCTTGCTAGTTAACCAGGCGAATACTGCGAATACGAAGACAGCCAGTGTGTTCCTTTGTTTGCCGGTTAGTTTTTCTGAGGGGCGTTCTATGTGTGGTATCTCTTTTACGTCTGTTGGGAAGATCATGAATAGTACCACCCAGATTACGAGGATCTGGACCAACGCGATAGGTAAACCATACACCATCCAGCCGAGGAAGCTAATCTCATACCCAATTATTGTCTTTAAGCTAGCGGCAGCCATGGCGCATGTCGTTGTACCAACTAGTGTACTCAATCCACCGGCTGTTGCGCTATAAGCAATAGCAAGAACCATTATCTTACTGAAGTTTCCCTTTTTGTCTTTCACTTGGTCAGTGATTTTCAGCGCCATCGTGATTAGGAGTGCTGTTGATGCGCTGTTGCTTATCCACATGCTAAGGAATCCAGTCGCTATCATCACAGCCAATACGATGCTCTTGGGTCCATTTTTTACCCTTGATAGGATGAGATATGCGAAATACTCGTCAAGGTCATATTTCTCGACAGCGACAGCCAGCATAAAGCCCCCTAGAAGCAGCATCACAGTGGTGTCGAAGAAGGGTGTGAGGGCGTTCTTGAAGCTCTGGATACCAAGCATTGCCTGAAGCAACGGAATCAATATGGCGGTTGCAGCAAGGGGCACTGCCTCAGTAACCCACAGACCTGATGCATAGACCAAAACAATTAGCGCGTAGCGCTGCTCGACAGAAAGAAAACTAGATGTTTGCGTGTATGCAATAAACGCAAGTAGCGTTACTGCGAAAAGTACTGTTATTCTTTTCTTGTCCATCAGAGTCACAGCTGCTTGAATGAGATTATCTCCAGATTTTCTTGCTCTACTAGCTCATCTAGTAGTTTCTTGAGCATGAACTTGTTCTCTAGATCTACCATCGTGTACATGACAGCAAGGCTAGGATAATGCTTCTCACTCGCGACAAGGAACGGGGGCACAGCGACACTTGTTGTAAAGTCTACCATGAATTTCTGTTCCTTTAACTTTGAAGCAAACTTCTTCAGGACATTATTGTCGATGATATCTCCCCTAATGATAATCTCGACAGTTATGGGTTTGGTCAAACGCATTCACCGATTTGGGAATCCTGAATGTAACTATATACCAGATAAAAACTATTACGCTTTTCTATCAGAAAAAAGGCGCCTTTTGATATAGTTACTACTATAAATCACGATGAGCAGGATTTATTATGAGTCTAGTCAAGCTTCCAAGAATGAGTTCAGACGAGATTGAGACGCTTCTCGATAATCAGTTCATGTGTCGTATTGCGTTTAACGGGGGGGATTATCCGTATCTGGCTCCTTTCCGGTATGTTAGGATCGATGATGTGCTCTATTTCCATTTTACTGATTATGGGAAAAAGATGAGGCTCCTAGAAAAAAATGATAAAGCTTGCATCCAGATAGAGAGCTACAAGCCTGATCTTAGTGAGTATAACTTTGTATCATTAAGAGGACGACTGGTGAAGGTTGAAGACCCGGATGAGGTTGAGCAGGCTGTAACGCTTTTCGCCAAGACAGGTAAGAATAGTATTTCCCCCAAGTTCTTGGCTGCTCATGGGTTTGAACCTGATGCTGGCTGGGATGTTTTCAAGGGAGACTTGGTAATAATCAAGCTCGTGGATATAGTTGAGAAAGTGGGTTTAAAGTCCCCAGACTAGAAATCAGCGTGATAAAGAATCTTACCATTCACCAATGTCATATAGCATTTAGCGTCCCTAATCTCTGTCGTTGGTATCTCAGTGAGGTCTCCATCAAATACAGCGATATCCCCTAGTTTTCCTATCTCTAGGCTGCCTATTTTCTCCTCATGGAATCCAGCATAAGCTGAATTCAATGTGTAGCACATTACAGCCTCTTCTAGCGTGATCCTGTTTTCCCTGATTGGGTGATTCACGGCGCTCCAGATACCATAAATTGGATTAAACGGCATCCCATCGCTCCCAAAGGCTAACTTGATTCCTTCATCAAGCATCGCCCTGTACTGGTTGCTGAGCCTTTCTCTTTTATCTCCTAGTCTCTGATTGTACATGCTTCCTGGGCCGCTCCATTCCCCTATGAAGTTGGGCTGCATATCCGGCACTATTCCAAGCTGCTTGATTCGCTCTATCTGCTGTGCGCTTGTTATCTCACAGTGCTCTATCCTGTGACGGTGGTCTTTCCTCGGTTTTCTTCTGAGGGTTTCCTGTATCGAGTCCAATACTTTTTCCACAGCCAAGTCTCCGATGGCGTGGGTAGCCGTTTGAAGATTAGCATCATGGGCTTTCATAATTTTCTCGGTAAGAACCTCGGGTTTAATGAGAAGCAAACCTGATGTACTTGGTTCATCCTCATATGGCTCAAATAATGCAGCAGTTCTAGCTCCAAGGCTTCCATCCATAAAAATCTTCACTGAACCAAGTTGAACCATATCATCTCCGAGACCCGTCTGGACACCTACCTTGATGGCTGCTTCCTGTGCGTCTCCTCGTACCATGATGTATGCTCTTACCTTGAGCTTTCCCTCTTTCTCAGCCTGTTGATATGCGCTGATGTCCCTATTTGTAAGTCCTGCATCATGAACTGCCGTGCACCCCAAACTCAATGCACGGTTACTGGCTAATTCCAGCCCCTCAACCATGGCCTCAAGGCTATCAGGCGGAATCACGCTCTCAACGAGATGCCTGCAGTCTCTCAAGATTCCTGTATTCTCGCCATCATCATCCTTGTCAACATGACCTCCCTCTGTGTCTTGGGTCTCACGGGTAATTCCGGCTGTCTCCATCGCCTTAGTGTTGATGCTTACAAGATGCCCACAGACCCTGCTGAGCATGACTGGGTTATCCGGCGCGATTCTATCCAAATCCTCTTTTGTGAGGTACCGGTTCTCAGACCACTTCGCCTCATCCCAGCCTTCTCCTATTATCCATTCCCCGGGTTTAGCCTCTGATACATGTTTCCATACACGTTTTAACACCTCATCTATTGAATTGGTATCGTTTAGAGGAATCTTGGATTTCATGGCTACTCCCATCCAGAGGAAGTGGCAGTGGCTATCAATCAAACCCGGCATTATTGTCTTACCGGTTATATCATAGACCTCGGCGCCCGCTGGTATCTCTACCTCGCCGCGTTTGCCCACTTCCACGATGTACTCGTCATTCAGAATTACTATGCTGTCTTTTATCGGTGGGGCGCCTGTTCCATCTATGAGGGTGCCTCCTACCAGTACCCTTGGGCAATTTTCTAGGCTCATATTGAACATCCAGAGGTTAAGGGTATAATATATAAACTTATCATTTTTCCGCAGTTATGCTGCGGTATCATCTGTTTTATTTGGAGATTAATACTTTATCCGTAATATAAAACTGCGTTTTCTTGAGTCAGTTCTTTTTTTACTGCAGAAACCGTATTTTTCAAGACAACTTCTTCGTTTTTCATTCATGTTTTTTGGATTAGGTTTATTTATTGGGTACTGATATTGGTGGGTGGGCTCGTAGTCTAGCCAGGATATGATTCGGGTTTGCGGAACCTGAGATCGTGGGTTCGAATCCCACCGAGCCCGCTTTTTATTGAACCGAGCCCTGGTTCACTTCCTTTTGATCTTGCGCAACATATTATTACTTGTAGGTTATCTGGTTGTTAATTCCTTCATCAATTACAGTTTCATTATAGGTAACTTTTACCCTGTTTTCTTTCGTGTTTATATTCAACCATACATAGGCTGTAGCTGACCCTGCCTTTGAACCGGGATATTTTTTCTCATCGAGTAAACTTTTACTGTACTCGTCAGGGTCTTTTATCTTGAGACCTCTCATCGTATTATCCTCAATCACATTCTTATTTGACCCTAAATCAGTTCGAGTTTCATCGACACCGGGAAAAATCCCAATACCATAATATGCTTGCCCAGTTAATGAGTTCCCAGTAATTTGAGAATTTTCTAAGCTCTCTGTGAATATACTAATTGAGCCATCTTCTAGATGTATGCGGTTATTATTCAATTTTACATCAGTAAGTTTCATAGTCCCTTTAGGACCAAGCTCAGGCCCTTGTAATACTATGCCACAATAATTAATTTTATCACATCTTATCAAATTGTCTAATATCTCTATGTGTGGTGCTGGTCCCACGTGCCACCCACTGTGAGCCATGATACCAAAACCTGCAAAAGGTTTGGGATGAAAATAAGCCCCGTATATTTCTGAAATAATAGTATTATTATTTACATGGAAATTTGCTGACTCTTTATTGTCCGCAATTACAATACCACGCGCATTCATGTTGCGTACAATATTGTTTTCAATAATTACCTCCCCACATGCGTTAAAGATGTCGATTCCGAACGCGAGATAACTGTAGGTTTCTGTAAGGTTTGGACGGTAATTGGGGTCATCAGCACGCGCGTTCATTCGTAAACTCTGCGTGAAAGGTCCAAACGATTGAGCGAAGTTAAGGTAATTACCTTCTATTCTGACTCCGCCTTGGAAACCGCCTAACTGATAAATACCAATTACTTGATTTCCGATTGGAGAACTCAAACCTCTTCCAAATCCATTTGTTAATGTAATTCGATTGTTCTTTATGGTTAAGCTATTACCATTAAAACCTCCAATACAATTATAATCAAAGTCTGTGAAATGAATATTCTCAATAGTAACGTCTATCCCTTCTCCATCTATTATAAAAACACGGTTTTCATGCACTCTACGTGGCTCGTGCAAAATCGGATATGTCCATCCGCTTTTGTATATCTTCGTTAAAGGTATATCTTCTTCTCGTCCCTCCCCTCGAATAACAACACTTTTGCTAATGACAATAGAAGAGGCACCAAGGTTGAATTTTCCTTTTAGTATGACCTCATCATATCTGTTTGCAGCTTTTTGAATTGCTTGATAATCTTGGGGAGTTAACTCAGTACCTTCTAAGGTTATTGTTTTTCCCTTTTTCTTTGATTCTGATATAATTTGATATGGTACTACCGGAACCTTTGGTTTAGCATATTCCCAATAATAAGAAAAAACATCCATGCTCCAAGACCCTAACTCCTTATCAGATACAGTGAACCCAGAGTAATCAAAGCCATCTTTTAACGGAAAGGAGACCGCACTCCCTGCATCTGATATAAAAAGATACACATCCTTCGTTTCATGCGTTTTTACTATAACGTCAGGCAGTTCGTCTCCTATTGGGATGATGTATCTATCTTCAAAAGTAACATTAGGACCTACCAGTTCAATTGGCTCAATTATCTTTACTTTTACTCCTCGTTCAACAGAACCGAGTAATGAGTCCACTGCGATCAGGGGATATTGATCAATACAGAGCCATACATATTCATTAGCTTCTTTTATTTTCTTATCGATAAAAGTGAGAAAACCCATGAAGTTATCTACTTTCTGGTATTTTGCTAGTTCAGAAAGGCGTTTTTTAAAAACGTCAGGTATATTCTGTGTTATATGTGTGACAAAATAATCTCTATTTTTAGTTCTAAATTCCAAGTCCTGTACTAAATTTAAGACTTGGTGACCATAATCAGTTAAATGATACAAATTATCTATGTCTTTTTGAATAAGTTTTGATTCACTCATTCTCGATAAATGTCGACTAACTTCAGGAGTAGTTAATTCAAGTTTATTAGCTATATTTGTCATTCGAGTGGGCTGTTCTAGTATAAGTAGAAGGATCTTGTGTCTTATTTCGTTTGATAACTCGAATAATGTATTATATAGGCGATCTATTTCCTCAAAGTTTGACATAGCCCTCTGCTATATCAATCAATCCATTTAGTTATAAATGATCATAACAGGAACAAAATATGGATAAAATCATCGATAAAAAAAAGAGAAAGCATCGGGAGAATATCTTCACAGGGAGTAGGGTTCGAATCCCACCGAGCCCGCCATTGATATCCTTGTATTATGGGATCTATATTTTCTCTAGGTAGAGTTCCTGTAGGAAAATGTATGATGTAATTTGCTGTAACTCTCGTTCCTTGATTCTCTCTAAGAAGATTCGCTTCAATGTATTAATGGGGTAAATTTCATCCTTTATCTTGATTAACACGAGATCAGAGGCAATGAATTTGTCTAGGTACTCATCTACCACTTTATCTATTTCCTCGCTCATCCAGTCCCCTCACAACTGAACAAGATATCTCCGGTGTTTGGCTCTATAAATGCTAGCCTCCCAGTCCTCAAAAAACCATGGTAAAGGGACCAAAAACTCGTTGCCTCAATCATGTTACATTTGTCAGCCTCAAAACGAAGCACAAGTCGGGAGGAATCACCGATGAATAACCGAAAGACCATTGGTAGGTTCCTATGCTCAGTATCAAAAAAGCATCCGCTATCATCCACCTTAACAAGCCTAGGCAATACTCCGTCAATCTTGGTCTCACCTGCCGTAACGGTGAGTGGGATCGTCTTACGGCTCGGAGTCAACTCGTCTCCCTCTTTATAGACATCCAAGTTGCCTACCTCGATAGTTACGTTGTAACTGTATTCGTTTGCTGGTTTCTCTTCTCCCCAACTTCTAACTGATTTCCCTAAATCAATAAACGGCTCTATTGAGCCCTCTGGAACATAGGCTTCCAATATTTTTACTAAATCATCTAATTGTTCTTCGACTGATTCAAACAAAACATCAATGGGAACCATGTTGATATTAAACTGCCTCGACAAGTTTTCGATCATCTGTCTATGATGAGGCGCGATATCTTCCACTGATATGAAAAGACACCAAGGTTTAACGATGTACTCTGCTGAGGCCCAATAGAGGCTCATCGCCGCCTGAAACGCAGCACCACCATCCCCCTTCGCTATTAACGCTATCACTGGCTCGTTTTCCCTGAACCCCCAAGAATAATCTGTGCCATGGAACTCGATCCTTTCTAATCCTTGCTTCCGTAGAAACTCGTCAACAGCAGTTATCTGGGAATCCATGGAGTCTTAATTGATTCTCAGTTTATTGATTTAACGGAAGAAGCCATCTACATAATCCTTGAACCCTGCGTTACTGAATATCTGACGCAAGATCAATCCTAGGAGCACCATCTCTAAAAACGCTTTAACGATTATCTGAAAACCAATCAACGTGGCTATCCCTATGGGCATTCCAGTCACTGGAGGAAGAAGATACCTAAACAAGACCAAAGTTAGCAGGCCCTCCGGGATATAGGAAACAACAGCAAGCAAGGCTGCCTTTATCCAAGTATTCAACTCATATCTTTGGAAAAGATACCCCGCTGCAATACCTGTTAATGCTTTTCCCAGCGGTAATCCGAACCCTGTGACAAAGTTTCCCTTGCTGAATCCAAACTCAAACGCGGCTACAACTCCTCCCACTGCTCCAGTTATACCGCCGAGTACTGGTCCCCCTAGCATTGCTGCGATAAATGTGGTTAGATGACTAATGTCTAGTGCTAGGCTCACAGAGACTGGTCCTAATGGTATGTTGGGTGCTATGGGTGCTAATTGTGTGGTGATTAATGAGAGTACGTTTCCCAGTGCTGCCATTATGGCTATGAAGGTCAGGCTTCTGGATCCTAGTTTGTTCATTTCTCTTGATATGTTGAGTTGACTAATTTACGGGTTGTGACTTATTTTATTGTAAGTTTGCATCTTTGAATAAGCTCGTTTAGAGCCTGTATCGCTTTATCCGCGTCCTCGGATTTGACCAGTATATGATCTCTGAGATAAGTGGAAATAGCGTAAATGCTAACGCCGGCATCTGCAAGAACATCAGAGACAACTGAAAGATACCCCACTAGATTCAGATCAAGCACAATATCGAAGGTAATCGTGCTGTAGGGTCCCTCCACCAGATAATCAGAGAATTTACACTTGAGTGCTTCCCAATCTTCTTTTCCAAGAATCAAAGAGACCTCTTCAACCGCTACAGTAATAGAGCTAAAGGGTTCAAGGGGCTTGAAATATTCCAAAGCCTTCTCTTTTTCCCTCAAAGGCAAACTCACGATCATGTAATCCTTAGGATGAAGCCTAAGCTTGGTTGAAGCAAAGACTGGTATCATCTCATCTAGGGGCATGTGTTTCATCTAACCCAGATCCTGTATCTTTTTTCCGCGTCTAGTAAGCTCCACTATCCTTGCGGTAAGCCGCTTATTCTTGCGCTTTAGCTCTTTCAACAATGATTTGGGCTTGGCTGGGCTGATCATATAAATGGCTTTCTCCATATACAGGTTCATTATTATATTCTCGGCATTCGTATAATCGATAAACTTGAACCCGCTCTTACGCAGAATAGCTGATTGATTTGTGGCGTACTCTGTTGCATCCTTGCTTATCTCATCATCCACTCTGATGTAGAGTTCTACCCTGTTAATTTCCCTGAATGGGAGCTTCGCTGATGACCTGAGAAACCGTTTCAACTCTAAACCATCCCCCGTCATCAGGTATCTGCTGGGGTATACGGGGAAGAACCTGGGAATAGCCAGAGTCAAGAATAATGTGCTTATCAAGACAATGATGTCTTCCCAGAAAACAGAGCTACCTACAATAAATATCTCTGCTTGGTAGTGCAGGTATGTCTGATAGACATTGTAGATGAAGAGAGGCAAGTTAACAGCTGGAATCATATAACCCAGCAGCATCCTCCTCCGTATCAAAGGCAATGACTCAATCTCTTCAGACACTCTTAATCCACTCAAAAGACGGGGCTCCAAGATATAAAACCAATATACCAGAACCCAAAAAAAGGAGAAACCCAAAACCCTAGGCATGAACATCACTGTCCTCAGACTCGGTCACAGACCCCAAAGAGACAAACGACTCTCAACACATCTAATCCTCTGCGCAAGAGCACTGGGCGCCACGAAAGTAATCTACTCTGGAGATGAGGACCCGAGACTAGAGGACGGGATACGGGACATCGCTGAGAGATGGGGAGGAGATTTTACCATCGAGTACCAGTCCAACTGGAGAAAAATAGTAAAAAAGTGGGAAGGGAATATAGTGCATCTAACTATGTATGGTACGCCTGTTGAGGATACCGCCCCCGAGATCAGCCAACACAAGGAACCCCTGTTAGTAGTGGTGGGTGGACCCAAGGTACCAAGAGACATGTACGAGAACGCATCATGGAACGTCTCTGTAACCACCCAGCCCCACAGCGAGGTAAGCGCCCTAGCAATATTCATGTACCTATTACAAGGAGAAGTCGCACTAAGGCATGAATTCCCGGGTGGTTCCATCAAGATTACCCCAAGTGAACGGGGTAAATCGGTCGAGGTTAGCAAAGACTAAATCAAGCGAATCCCAAATATATGGAGGATCGAGAAAATTGGCGTCAATATATGCTGTAAACGAAGAAACACTATACAATATCGCACAAGTGCTCGGAGGAGATGATGGTGTCAGGATCATAGAGATCCTCAACGAGCGGGATAATATCACGGTTGAGGAGCTGGCGGAGAAAACTGAGATACAGATAAACGACGTCAGGAAACTCCTATACAGGTTCTACAACCACAGTCTTGTTACCAACAGGCGGTTCAGGGACAAGGAGACAGGATGGTTCATATTCCAGTGGAGCCTCCAGCCTGAGCTAGTCGAGGCATATGTACACAGTATCAAGCAGAAGATTCTTCGCAAGCTTGAGACAAGGTTGGAGTATGAGCTCACTCACGAGTTCTACCATTGTGGAAACCCCCAGTGCCCAAACACTACCTTCGAGGTCGCTATGGATACCGTTTTCCATTGTCCTTACTGTAATGAGCCTCTACACAGGATGGATAATACCCTCGTGATAGAGTTCCTTGAAAAGAAAATTGAAGAAATCAAGGAGGAACTGGAGGACTGAGCCTCCCATCACGGGACGAGGCAATAGAGACGCTTGAAACCGCCGGTACTCCATGCCACGTCATAGAACACTGCAAGAATGTAACTAAGATAGCCCTACGAATAGCCAACCAGCTAATATTCAGAGGCTATGACATAGATATCAGGCTAGTCGAGGCAGGTGCAATTCTACACGATATTGGACGGAGCCGTAGCCATGAAGTGGATCACGCAGCGATTGGCGGGGAGATAGCCCGAGAGCTGGGATTACCCAAGAGTCTAGTTCACATCATTGAGCGTCATATAGGTGCGGGCATACCTGAAGATGAAGCACAGGAACTGGGATTACCAGAAGGCCATTATATCCCCGAGACACTGGAGGAGAAAATTGTTGCATATGCAGACAAGTTAATCGCTGGACGCCACGAGGTGGGGATAGAGGTTACTATTCATGATTTCGCTGAGCAATTGGGTGAAAATCATCCCAGTATTCAGCGGCTCTGGGATCTGGATTCTGAGATGAAGGCTTTGCTGGCTGGCTAGATTCGTTAACGTTTTATGTAGGGTATTGATCCAATAAGGTTGCGTGGGCCGGTCGTCCAGCCTGGTTAGGACGCCGCCTTTACGAGGCGGAGGTCGCAGGTTCAAGTCCTGCCCGGCCCACCACTTTCTTAATACTGAAAAAGTAGCTATGCTCTTAAGAATAATATTTTATATCCTCCCTTCTTTAGAATCTAGGTTAAAAGAGTACTAAGTCAATTTTGTTAGGCTAGATTATATGCCTTTAATCTTGTCACAATTACTGAAACAAGTTTTTTGGTTTCATCTCCCTTATCAGCTAATAAAACATAGAAAATTGATTTTTTTTATTTAAAAAACCCTATGATACCAAGATCATGAGATTATCCTTTCCATTAATCAATGAAAGGTATGGTCTCAGAGAATTTTCATCTATTTTCAACACCAATGATATTGATGAACGCCAAAAAGATACTGATGATGCTAATGCTTGTGCTCACAACAATCCCAACCATTTACGTTTCCTACTGTGAACACCCCAACAAACTAACTTCTGCATGGCTAATCAACCCAGTAAGCGTAGACGGCGACATAACAGACTCAAAAGAATGGATAGACGCCAACAACCTTGATTTGATACTCGGAACAAACTACGGACGCAGCCCACCCTTCCTCGAATCAAAAATCTGGGCAAAAAACGACTTAACATACCTATACCTTCTCTTGAGAATAGAGTACCCAATCAGTTACTACGACCTTGACGACCAGGCGTTCATCTACTATCTAGTACATAATAATACTTCAGGCTACATAGCAACAGACAAATCAATAATCGGCCAGTTGGGCTCTACCCAGGACCTGTTTAACTTCACAGGCGCCACATGGCAGAATGATGTACCTGGCGGGGAAAACAATGTTGAAGGAATGGGTATCTATGATGGGCTCTTCTACTGGTTCGAGATTAAGAAGCCATTGAATAGCGGTGATATGCGTGACTGGTTCTTTGAGCTGGGTGAGACATATGGTTACGCGGATTCTCCTATTGATCGTTCGGATCATCTATGTGTTGGGTTATTTGATGATAGTACAGGGTATAATATACAGAATTTTATGCAGATAGTGATTGCGGAATCAACCCTTCTTGACCATATACCCGTTGGCGGTGAACTACTGTCAGTATCTAAGGAGCATATCTTCCTCCAGTTACTCAAAACAATAATGGTTTATTTGATAACTCTAGCATGCATAATACTCACCATAAAGAAGATGCTTTAGCCGTTCTAGGAGTAACATATTTAATTGAGATATGCTATCAATGCTGATGCGTGGGCCCGTGGCCTAGAACGGTTATGGCGTCTGACTGATAATCAGAAGGTCCTGAGTTCAAATCTCAGCGGGCCCACCTCCTCATTTTAACAAATATACGTAATAATGTATTGAGCTAATACAATAATAAAAACCATAGATGAGAATCAATATAATAACATAATAAAGTAAAAACTGGATAAGAAACTATGCGTGTTTTACATATAACATTGATAAAAGTAAACTCTATATTAAAAATAACTAATACAAATAAGGAACACATCTAAATAGCACCGAACCCATCATGAATCAGGTGAAGGGAGTGTCTACACTATCAGAAGCCATACAAGAGAAATTCAATAAAAAGGACTGCCCCTTCATACAAGACTGCGCAGTGCCAGTCACAAAGGACTTCTTCACAAGAGTATGCAAATCACCAGCCTACTTGAACTGCCACCACTTCGCCAAACGAATGAACGAGCTGCAGACACCGCTAACTTGGCTACAGAAGCTGGCAGTGGATCAAGCCAAGATGATGACCACAGACATCGAGGCTACACAAGCTTAAATCCGGTGCTTGTTTCTACCTATTGAAACCTGATGCAGATAGAGCCATTATTTCCATCAATATACAAGCTGCATAATAATAACCAAGAGATTCTAGCCACACGCAACCTCACCCCCGGGGTAACATACTATGGTGAACCAGTCTACATGGTTGATGAAATAGAGCATAGGAGCTGGAACCCTACCCGCAGCAAGCTTGGGGCTGTTATTTTAAAGGGTGTCCAGACTATGCCTATAATGCCGGGCTGTGATGTACTGTATCTGGGAGTCGCATCTGGCACGACAGTAAGTCATGTGTCCGATGTTATCGGAGAGGATGGGCATGTGTGGGGACTGGATTTTGCCCCAAGATCCATGAGGGACCTATTGGACAAGGTGACGAGGCATCGAACTAATATCTCACCCATCTTGGGGGACGCTAGAGATCCATCGAGTTACTCTGCTTATGTTCCATTGGTGGATGTAGTTTTTGCTGATGTGGCCCAACCTGATCAAGCGGATATTATTGTAGCAAATGCTAGACATTTTCTGAAGGATGGGGGTTGGATGATGCTATCAATAAAGTCTCGTAGTATTGATGTGCGTGAGAAGCCCAGAGATGTGTATGCTGATCAAGTGAAGATAATAGAGGAAGCAGGTTACCGGGTTGATCAAGTGGTGATTCTTGATCCTTTTGAGAAGGATCATGCTATGGTGTTAGCTTCGTCTGCTTGAATGGCTTCAAATGTCTCTGTATTGTTGCCCATGAGGCGCGCATATAATCTGGGCACTCTTTGTGCTCTGAGAAGTATTCCGCGATGAATTTCTGGGTCTGTTTATCACTGGCGTATCCAGAGTTGAAGTCACCATGTTTTTCACGGAGTTCCTTGATCCTTTGATCCCTTGTTACCTTGGCCAGTATTGAGGCGGCTCCTGTTGATGTGTATTTGTCATCGGCTCTTGGCTCGCAAATAACCTCAACCTTGTACTTGATAACGGACTGTACCTGTTCTGCACAACGCAGGTTATCAACATCAGGCGTGTCCATGTGCACAATTTCCGGGTGTAATTCACGAATCAGCTTCGCCATAACCATGGTCTCAAGATAATTCAACCGTCTCAGAGGCTGACTCCTAAAAACTACCTTATCGATTACCCTTGGCTGGATCTCGAAGACCTCGTAATCCAAGGCTTGTTTTTTTATCTCCTCAGCTAGTTTTTCCCGTTTTTTTGGTGAGATTTTTTTGGAGTCTTTGACGCCAATTTCTTTTAGTGCTGGGAGGGTTTCTTCCTCAAATAATGCGGCAGCGATAACGAGTGGTCCTATTGCACATCCTCTTCCCGCCTCGTCTACTCCCGCGACTCTCATCGGGCTTCAATGGTGGTTATCTTTTAAAAAAGATGCCTAACTCGTTGTATAGCTCTAGATATTTTTCTGTGGCTTTCTTGCTGTTGAATCGCTGGATTATTGTTTCGCGTGCCTTCAGCGCCATCTCTCTGTTATTGATTGCTTGTTGAATCTTCTCAACCATCTTACCTTGGCTATCTGGATTAAACAAGTACCCGTTAACACCCTCTTCTATGATCTCTCTTGTGCTATGGGCTTTCACTGCTACAGACTTTACCCCGCAAGCCATGGCTTCTTGGAGCGAGATAGACAGCCCTTCCCTACTTGAAGCGAGTACAAATACATCTAGGCTCTGATGGAATGCAACGGGATCAATGACTCTTCCGGTAAACTCGGTGTTTATCTGGAGTTTATTTGATAGTCTCATTAGCCTCGACTGGTCTGGGCCATCTCCTCCGATCCTTAGTGTGAAATCTATTTTTTCTTGAAGCATTTTAGCGGCATAGAGAATAGTGTCAATCCGTTTCTCAGGAACCAGTCTTCCTAGGGTTCCTATGGTGATGGATGTTGATTTCTTTGATGGTTTAAACCTGTCAACATCTACTCCTAGGTATATTGTCTCGGTTTTTTGTGGCTCAGCCCCTTGTTTTATCGCTAGACGCTTGATGTATTCCGATACCGTGGCTATTCTGTCGGCTTTTCTCAGGGTTTTTCTGGTAAAAGCCCGGTAGTAGGGTTTTTCAAGTGGATATGTGATGTCGCTTCCGTGGCAGGTTATGAGTTGAGGGGTCTTCCTTGGATTGTGAGCGGCTAGGAATCCCAAGGGTATGGCTAGGTGAGTGTGTATTAGATCAGAATTCACTGATACTGTGTGAATATAGGCTGATGCTAGGTAAGCCGGTAACGCCGCAAGGATGATTCTTGGGGCGTTTTTCATTGTGGCTTCGGCGATATATTCCATTCTTTTGGAGGGCATGTATGGGAATCTTTTCACTGGATAGGGTAGGCTGGTGGGTTTGAGGGTCTTGGTTCTAGGGGCGAGGACTTCTAAGTTTACGTGTTTTACTAGTTCATCGCAGAGTGATTTGATGAATATTCCATGGTAGTCGCTATTGTATCTGGGGAAGCTTGGGGTTAGAATGGTTACCCTTGACACGACAGATATATTACTTTTAAAAATTATTAATAGTTAGGTTATGCGCGTCTGTTTCATTGCTTTGGAGTATTTTGGGTGGGGAAAATATGGTGGGATAGGTAGGGCTACCCGAGATATTGCTTCTGGTCTCGTGGAGAGTGGCGTTGAGGTGTCTGTGGTGGTTCCTCGTGGGGTTGATCAGAGGCGTGTTGAATTTATTGATGGTGTGGAGGTCCATGGGTTTCCCCTCATGGCTTATCCGTTAATTGGGAAACTGTTACGTGATGTTGATGCAGATGTATATCACAGTCAGGATCATACTCTCGGGACTTGGCTTGCCAAGAGATATTGTCCTGAATCTGTTCATTTGCTCACGTGTCAGAACCCAAAGAGCCGTGAGGACTGGGAAAAAGTTATTCAATTCTACTCCCCCAGAAGGTTGTTTTACAACAGGTTTATTGAACCACAGGTGAAGAGATGTGTCAGAGAGCTGGATCATGTATACTGTCACGCCAAGTATACCATTGAGAAGGCGAGGAAGCTTTTTGACCTTGATTATGAACCCGATTTTCTCCCAAACCCTGTAATGGTTCCTGATAGTTTACCTAAAAAAAGTGATGAGCCTACTGTTTTATTTCTTGGGAGATTTGATGGGGAAAAGAATCCCGAAGAATTTTTGAAACTGGCAGAAAAGTTTCCAGATGTTGGCTTCATCGCCGCTGGGAAAAGCCATGATCCAGAGTATGATAGGATGCTTCGCGGGAAATATTCTGGTGTAGAAAACCTCTCTATGCCCGGGTTCTTGGATGGTGTGGCGAAGGATAGGGTTCTCAGTGAGTCTTGGGTGCTCGTGAATACCAGTGTTAGTGAGTGTTTTCCCGTCTCTTTCTTGGAGGCAGCAGCTCATGGATGTAGTATACTGAGTCCTCATGATCCTGATGATTTTGTTTCCCGGTTTGGAGTTCATGTCTCTAATGATGGATTGGTTGAGGGCTTAGATTGGCTGCTCAAGGATGAACGCTGGAGAGAAAGAGGCTCCAAGGGATACTGGTATGTGAGAGAACATCATGAGAAGAAAAAAGTGATTGAGCAGCATCTAAAAGAGTATGAGAGATGGATATGTTAGCTACTCGTCTTTCATTGATTTGAGTTCAGTTATTCCAAGCATCTCTACATCTAGGGGGAAGATGGGGCGCCTGATGTTTTTGAACCCGAATCCTGCTAGCCTTGGGCTGGTTAGACCCGGTGTGTCTAGTTCTATTATCTCGGCTGCTATTGGTTTGTGTGCTGCCCTGAAGTGGACACTGGATTTTACCACTATGTAGCGTTGTTCCTCGGGCTTGATGCCTAGGGCTTTGTATAGTGTTAGGTCGAGTGGCTGGAGTCTTTTGCTCGTAACGATCACGTCGTTGCCTCCTATCTCTAGGATTGTTGTTGGTCCCATGTCCATGGGTACTCCTGAGCCCATGGGTCCGTTGGAGATGAAGGTTCCATCTGAGATGTGTTTCACTTGTCCAGATACTGAGAGTGGCTCTCCATGCATGTCATCGGTATGTCCGCCAAGCATTACATCAACAGTCTTCCCTAGTCCAGTCTCTATTGCCTTCTTGGCTGCTTCTGGGTCCCATATGAGGGCGAGGACTCCTCCTGTCAATCCTTCTTCTAGTATGGCTTTGAGTACAACAGTGCCGTCTTCTGGGGTTCCTCCTCCTGGGTTATCACCGATATCAGCCATTATTATCGGGGTTTCGGTTGCTTGGGCAGCATATCTGAGTGCCTGTTTTAATGGTGTGGGGGATACTAGGAAGTCTCTGCGCATGTTCCAAGCCATATCATGGAGCTGTTTGGCTAGTTTATCCGCTAAGGTCTGGTTATTGTTGGTGGTTACTATGAAGCTCATCCCTGCTACGGGTATATCGCTCCATGGGAAACCTGCTGCTACTGTGATGGTCTCTACTTCTGGGTGTTTCTCCATTCTGTGGGCTTCTTCTATCAGCTTTTTCATGGGGTATCTTCCTGTGAACTGGACCTGTAGTGCCGGTAGCATTGGTGGCTGTGTGAACCCCAGTGTGGGTTTGAGTTTTCCCTCTAGCATTTTCTTGGTTAGCTCTACTGCTTCGATTCCTCGCTCGTATCCATCGATGTGGGGATAGGTGTCATAACCGATGAGCATATCAGCTGACTCTATCATCTGCTGTGTATAATTGGCGTGGAGATCAAAAGTAGCTACAAGCGGCTTGTTTCCTACGAGTTTTCTTACCTCGCTCAGGACCTTGCCTTCAATGTCTGGGTATTTCTCGCTGACTCCAGCGCCGTGCAGATGCATTACGGCTGCATCGTATGGTCCCACTGCTTTGATGCCATCCAGTATGCCATCTAGTATAGTATCAAATGCTTCTGCTGTTATTGTCCCCGATGGGACCGCTGAGGCAAAGACCGTCGGTATGAGTTCATACCCATGTTGTTTGCATCCATTGATAATGCCTCCTGCTGGGCTCTTGGTTCCATCAAAGTCCTTGAATAGTTCCTCTCCATAGAGGAGTCTTCTTTTCTTGAATTCTTCGAGGTCTGTCTTGATGTTTGAGTAGACGTTTGTCTCGTGGCTAATGGTGCCTGTTACGATTCGCATAAAATAAAGAAGGACGAATCCAGTTTTTAACATATACTAGAAGTATTCCCTCAGATCGATGCCCTTCTCACACCCAGACTTAGTACTTGGAAGGATTCCCTCCACATTTAACAGGAACCTTTTCCGGTTTAACCCGCCTCCAAAACCACCGATCCCACCATTGTTCCAGACGACTCTATGACATGGTATCAGGATAGTTATTGGGTTCTGACCTACAGCGTTTCCTACAGCCCTAGACGCTTTTGGTTTCTTTATCGCCTTTGCTAATAATCCATAGCTTGTGAGTTTCCCATAAGGTATCTTGTAAATGGCTTTCCAGACTTTTTTCTGGAAATCAGTGCCCCTAAGATCAAATGAGCCCGAATATTTGCTTCTTTTTCCCTTGAAATAATCATCGAGCCATAGGCTAAGGGTATCTAGTTTGCTTGGTCTATACTCGGGTTCATCATTTATCTGTGTGCTCAGTTCATTGAGGAATTTATCTTCGCTACACGGGAGATTCAGCCGAATGAGTCCTTTTTTAGATATAGCAGCCCATATAGAACCCATGGGTGACTCTATATCAGCGTAAAATATTTTCTCCACGAGTACACACCTGCTATACTTAGGGGTATCATCGTTGGGGTCTGAGCTTAAAATAGTGTTGGCGTCTTCCTCGCCTCGGCGTAGAGATTTGATGGAGGAGCTTGGGCTCGATTTCATTGTTGTGGAGCCCTCTTCGGATGAGTCATCAGATCATCCAGACCCAAGGATTAGGGTGATAACGAATGCTGAAGCGAAAGCTAGAAGCGTATCAGATCAATTTTCAGATTCACTGATTATCGGCGCAGATACCATTGTTTTTCTTGACGACTTGTTTTTTAGGAAGCCCGTTGATTCAGTGGATGCCAAGTCAATGTTAGAGCAGCTTTCTGGAAAGAATCATCAAGTCTATACGGGAGTGGCGATTCTCAATACCTCGACTGGTGAGATGCTGTCCAAGGTCTCGTGCACGGATGTGAGATTTAAAAGACTGAGCCAAGAGGTGATCGATGCTTATGTCGCCTCAGGAGAGCCTCTGGATAAGGCTGGTGCGTACGGTATTCAGGGCGATGGACGGGTATTTATTGCGGATATTGTGGGTTCTTATAGTAATGTGGTGGGTCTTCCATTGGAGTTATTGAGGGAGATGCTACAGATTTAGCGACAATTCGCTATATTGCTTAGTTTCTAATTATGTATGGTGAACTTCATTATTGAATTTTATTAGAAAATATATAGACTATAGTGTCTATAAGACTCAATATACTCTATAAGACTCAATCTTATATTGAAACAATGAGCGTTCTAGCCTAAGATACTCCATCAACAGGGTTGATGGAAACAATTGGCACACGATGAGGTACAACTATGGCTGAAAAAGAAACCGCTTGGTACTCTAACATCCCAATATTATCGAGTAACAGAGTAAGACTCATTATAACAGTTGGATTGAGCATTTTCTTCTTCATATCAAGCCTGGAAGGAGTAAAACACGGATTCAAATTAATCTTCTCAGAATGGCAAGCAAGTATCTTAATCATGATCACGGGAAACTCTGCAGCAATCACAGGGCTTGCACTTGGAATGTTATCTACGGCACTTGTGCAAAGTAGCAGCGCAGTTGTAGCGGCAACTATGGTTAGCATGTCAGGGATGGTAGCAAGTGGTTTACCTATGGACGCAGCTATAAAATTCGGCGTACCCATGATACTAGGGGCAAACATAGGCACGACAGTAACAAACACTATCGTCGCTTTCGGTATCGAGCGAGGAATGACAATGAAAGAGTTCAAGGACACAATACCAGGAGTCATTGTTGACGATGTCTATGAGGGATTGACAATAGCCCTTTTCTTCATACTTGAATTAACAACCGGGTTCATCAGCAAGATAGTAATTAGACTCGGCGATTTTTATGTCAACGTCCTTAATATGGAGACATTCTTCTCTGCTTTCGAGAACACGATTATAGACATACTGATAGAGGACCCCCTGATTAAACCCATGAAAACTCTTGCTGTTGACTACTTAGGAACCCTTGGAGGAGGTGTATTCATGTTCGTCTTCTGGTTCGTCGTCATAATAATCTCCATGGGAGGGATCACCAAGGGTCTCGAGAAGCTAATTGAAACAGGTTGGGAGGATCGAGTAAAGGCTGCCTTTGAGAGCCCGGCTAAAAGTTTTATCACGGGTTTCACCATCACATTCATTGTTGGAAGTAGTAGCATTGGTAGCAGCCTTGTGATCCCATTCCTAGCAACTAGGGTTGTGAACCTTAAGACCGCTTACCCATACCTTGTGGGATGTAACTTGGCGACGGCTGTGGATATGTCACAGATTTACGGGTATATTGCGGGGGGGACCGTGGGAATGGTCCTTGGATCAGCACATGTGTTGTTGAATCTTATGGCATTGACGCTGTGGTTCATATCTCCTCTAAGGTTTGTACCCGTGGCATTGGCTGAGTGGTTAGGAGGTAAATTAACTGAGAACGAGAATGCAGTCTACTCCCTTTTTGCTTGGGTCATAGCAGTTTTCTTCGTGATACCAATAATTATTATCTACATATTTTAAGGTGAATACAATGAGTGAAAGACTTCTTAGATGGTTCGGGGACCGGAGGAACACGACAGTCCTCGAGATGACACATGAACACCTTGAGCTAACAACCAAGGCGGTTCACAAACTCTATGAGATGGTACAAGATGTGGGGGATAGCCCTGAGAAGAAGAAAGAGTACTATGAATCAATCAGTATGCATGAGATGGATGCGGATCGGATTCGTAGAGCCATGGTGACAGAGCTAAGCAATCGGGATCTCTATGCAACTGAGAGAGATGATCTCATGGAACTAGTCAGAGCAGTTGACTGGGTCGCGGATTGGGCGCGAGAAGCAAGCAGGATACTGGTAATAATTCCCTTTGAGAGACTCCCTGAAGACTTTAGGAAGTCTATTGAGTATATGTGTCGAGAAAATTATAGCTGTGTGAGGGTTCTGGGTGAATGTATCCATGAATTATCCAATAATCCCAAGAAATCACTCGAGTTAGCGGATCAAGTAGAGTTATTTGAGGAGGATCTTGATGATCTTTACGCGATTGCTCGGACTCATTTTGTGGAATTTGATGATGTGGGTATGACTCGTGGTGCGATGATTCTTCTTAATGAGTTCATGGATGCTATTGAGACCGTGGCTGACTGGTGTGAGAATACTGCAGATATCGCTCGAGCCATTGCCATTCGTGTCATCTAAAGAGTCTATATAGGGATATATAATCTCAATAAATTACTCTTTTATCCATACTCCTATTGATACAAGACTGATTTGAGTAATACCTATAGAAATGCAGCTGGGTCAATTATTGCAATATATTTTTTCGTTTCAGCTATTGTTCTCATTAAATCCAGCGCCAAGATCATGGGAGTTGCTCTAGCGGAGACCATTGTACTCCTAATACGGGATACAACTAGCGCTGTTTTTGCGGGATGGATAAGCACCGCACTCCTGCATAGTAGCGGGGCATTTGACTCCATAGTAGTCGCCTTTACGAGTTCAGGTGTGATGCCTCTTAATCTATCTGTTGCAGCAATTATCGGTGCTGAGATGGGAACTACAGTCACCCCCTTCCTGATATCAGTGCTTGAGAAGCTCAAGGGAAAAGGAGATAATGACTCAAGTTTTAACGTCACAATGAGCCATGTTCTATACAACCTGTTTACTCTACTAATTTTCTACCCATTAGAGCTTTTTTTCGGCGTCTTTTCAAGTATCGCAGAAAGAGGAAGCCACATTTTCCTCAGAGTATCCTGGCTGAATGCTGTTCCCGATCTTCTAGACGTTATTACTCCTTGGGTGAAACCATTGTTAACCATGATTCCTCCTTGGTCAGGTCTGGTAATAGGGGGAATTATGCTACTAGTGGCTCTTGGAGCCGTTGAGAAATATATGACCGCAATTTTTAGCATGCCAAGAAGCTGGAACCTCATTCGCTCCACATTCACAAAGCCAAAAAGGGCGTTCATCGCTGGTTTCCTATTCACATTACTCGTACCAAGTACAACAGTTATGGTTTCACTCCTAGTCCCACTGGCTACGAGTGGCGTGATAAAAGCAGACTACTATATTTTGCCCTACATTCTTGGCGCCAATATTGGCACTGTTTTTGATGTGATGATAGCCGCCTTAGCTACTGGTGATCCAATAGGTCTTGGTGTCTGGCTTGTTCACCTTACAATCAATGTAATCGGAGCGATCATCTTTATGCCCATATTAAATCCATTCTCTGCATTAACTAGAAAAGTAGCATCATATGTATCTAAAGATCCAAGAACAACTCTAATTATAACGGTTCTATTCCACGTTATTCCTGCATCAATTATCCTGTATTACTATTTAATCAGATAAAAATGAAGAGAAACTATATACATTACCTCTGCGGAAATAATGTGATTAGTGTATGTCACGCAGATTATTCGGCTGGTTTGCACCTAAAAGAGGAGAAGAAGTACTAGTAATGGTAGAAAAACACCTAGAATTGACACAAAACGCCGTTATTAGCCTCCATAGGATGATTGAAGCAGCAGCCGAGTGTGATAAAGATGAATGCAAGATAGCTTTCCTTGATGTCAGTAGGTTTGAGATGGAGGCTGATGAACTCCGGCGAAATATGGTTGAAGAACTCACCAAGGGCGAGATGTTTCCCGAGGAGAGAGATGATCTTATGGAGCTTGTTAGGGCGGTTGACTGGATAGCAGACTGGAGTAAAGAAGCAGGAAGAATCCTCAACACCATTCCATTCGAGAAGACACCAGACGAGATCAAGACTGCGACTTTAAACATGGTTAAAGCAAACGTGGACTGTGTCAAAGTATTAACCAAAGCAATCAAAGCCTTACCAAAGAATCCTCAGGACGCACTTAGCTTGGCTGACGAGGTTGAGATGCTAGAAGAGACTGTTGACGACCTGTATGGAGAGACAAGGAAATACTTTGCAACGCTAGAGTTCCCCGATTTTAGCACTGGTAGTCTGATATTGCTCAATGAGTTCTTTGACGCTGTTGAGACCATCGCTGATTGGAGCGAGAATACAGCTGATATAGTCAGGGCTATCGCTGTAAGGCGTCATTAAAAAAGAAAGATGCGAGTAGTTTTCTACTCGACTGTGATTGCCTGATTTGGACATGCGTTGACGCATGCCATGCACATGATACAGTCGTCAGCTCTCTCTGGGACAGCCCTGTTGTCGACCATGTCATATACGTTCATTGGGCAGATATCGACGCAGACTGCATCTCCGTCGCAAGCATCTGATATTGTTATTGTAGGCATTTCTTTCACCTATCCCTTGATTGCTTGCTTCACTGGTTTTAAAGGTTTTTGAGCACACTTGCTGGATCTCCAAATATTGGTAACGGTTTAAAAACAGAAACTCCTTGGATATATTAGTTTTAATTGTGATCAGATATGAAGTGCACTGGATTAATTGATGACACAGTAACCATAGGAATCGGTGGGGAAGCCGGACAGGGTGTGGGCAGAAGCGGGATGCTCCTTGGGAAAGCCTTGATGCGTGCTGGATTTCATGCCTTTGGGAATATTGATTACCCGAGCCTGATACGTGGTGGACATAACTATTACACTGTCAGAACCAGCCAGAGAAAAGTAACCAGCATACAGGAAAAACCAGACCTAGTTGTAGCTCTAAACAAAGAAACTATCTTGATTCATCAAAGTGAGATAAACCCCGGTGGCGGAATCATCTATGATGAGAAAGAGAAGATAGAAGAAAACGAACTAGCCAGATCTGATATTGAGTATTATCCAATTCCCATGACTGATATCGTTAAGGAGCTTGGTGGTCCCGATATAATGAGAAATACTGTCGCTTTGGGCGCGGTAACAGCGCTGGTAGGTCTTGACTCTATGCATCTCAAGGAAATCGTATCTGAGACCTTTGAGGGTAGGGAAAAGATAATCAAAATGAATATGGCAGCCATTGACCGTGGCTGGGAACGTGTAATAGAGTTTGACTATGGCTTCAGCTGTAGTATGGAAGGCGGGGATCGACCGAAAAGGATGTGGCTAACAGGAAACGAGGCAATAGCTCTTGGAGCAGTAGCGGCGGGATGCAAATTTTATCCCGCCTACCCCATGACTCCAGCTAGTCCAGTACTCCACTACTTCACAGGACATGACGCTGAAACAGAGACAGCAGTAATCCAGACAGAGAGCGAAATAGCAGCCATGTGCATGACAGTTGGCGCCTCTTTCGCTGGTGTCAGGGCGATGACATCCACATCAGGCGGGGGATTCTGCCTAATGACCGAGGCATTGAGTATGGCGGCAATAACTGAAAATCCTGTGGTTGTAATGCTGGGACAGCGACCGGGACCCAGTACAGGCTTAGCGACATATTCTGCTCAAAGTGATCTGCTTTTTGCTGTTTATGGTGCTCATGGGGAGTTCCAGAGAATAGTATTGGCTCCGGGAGATGTTGAGGAGTGCTTCTACCTGACGACCCACGCATTCAATCTAGCTGAGCGGTTCCAGATCCCTGTGATTATTCTACCGGACAAGAATACTATTGAGAGCCACGAGACTGTTGAGAAGTTTAATTCAGAGAACATGATAGATCGAGGTAAATTAATTCGTGAATGGGAATCTGATGAAGAGTACAAGCGATACAAATATGTTGAAGACGGAGTAAGTCCAAGGGCGGTTCCCGGGACAAAAAACGCGCTTGTATTGGCCAATAGTAATGAGCACGTTGAACGAGGGTTCGTCACCAGCAAATCCCCTCAAACAATAGCTATGATAGACAAACGCTTCAGAAAGATACCACATATAAAAAAGGCGGTTGAGAAACTGGAACCCATCAGGGTCTATGGTTCTGATAACCCGGATATTACAATAGTTGGCTGGGGCTCAACCAAGGGTCCTATGCTGGAAGCCATGGGGATGCTTTCAGGTGAAGGCATCTCTGCTAGGTTCGTACAGGTTAGAATTATGGAGCCATTCCCTGAAGGTCTGAATCAGTATCTAACGGGAAAGACTATTCTTTTTGAGACCAATCGCAGTGCAGAGCTAGGGACTTTGGTTAAGCTGAACTCAGGGTACTCCTTTGAGCATGTTGGATTAAGATATGATGGTAGACCGTTTGACCCATATGAAGTAGTTTCAAGGATCAAGGAGGTTCTGCAATGAGTATCAAACATTTTGATACCCCGACAACAAATACTTGGTGCCCAGGCTGTGGTAACTTCGCTATATTGATGACTGTGAAACAAGCACTCGCGGAACTCGATATTCCTCGTGAGGATATTGTGGCGGTTACTGGGATAGGATGCCATGGAAAATTCACTGATTATATCAATGTGAATGGGATTCACACCATCCATGGAAGGGTCCTGCCTGTTGCTACTGCGATTAAGATAGCTAACCACCGCCTCAAAGTCATTGGATTCGCGGGTGATGGGGATGCATTCAACATAGGAATAGGGCATTTTGCTCATGCAGCGCGGCGAAACGTCAACATGACATATGTTATTCATGATAATCTCATCTATGGTTTGACAACTGGACAGACGAGTCCAACGAGCAAACAAGGATTCATCACAAAGACTAGTCCTCGTGGAGAATGGAGCATAGCCATAAACCCCTTAACCCAAGCACTTACCGCTCATGCATCATTTGTTTCCCGTACTTTTGCTGGGGAACCCCAGCATATGAAAGAGGTTTTGATGCAGGCAATCCAGCATGAAGGCTTCGCTCTGGTGGATGTTCTCCAGCCATGTGTCAGCTGGAACAAGGTCAACACATACCAGTTCTATAGGGAGAGGGTCTACAAACTGGAAGACGAGAACCATGATACCAGTGACTGGAACAAGGCGTTCTTGAAGGCTGAGGAGTGGGGTGAAAGAATCCCGATTGGGGTCTTCTACAGGGAAGATCGTCCCAGCTATGAGAAGAATTTCCCGGCGCTAGCTAATGGTCCATTGGTGGATCAGCCTCTTGAGCGGGACATGGATGCGTTATTCAAGGAATATATGTAGCCCGGATCATGGTCTTTTTTACCTACCTGCCTAGTTTATATTCGAACGATGTCAAACTACAGCCCTACCCGGGATACCTTGGCGAAAAGAATAGCAGGTGAGATAGTGCTTAGTGGTCATCCAGGTCAGACTATGAGGAAGTGGAGGGGGCTTCTCAGTGTAAACCAGATTGAGATGGCGCATATACTTGATTTATCCCCCTCTGTTATCAGTGATTATGAGACTGGTCGCCGTAAGAGCCCTGGGAGTGGTTTCATCAAGCGTTATGTGGATTCTCTTCTGGATATTGATGAGTCTCGTGGAGGGCATTATATCAGGCAGCTCAGCAGGATAACATTGGATCCCAGTGATGTCTTCTCTGATATCCGGGAGTTTATGGCGCCTGTATCCATTCAGGAGATTATTGAGGCCGTTGATGGTGTGCTTTTTGCTGGAGAGGAGCAGCTTGATCAAGATGTTTTCGGGTATACTGTGGTGGATAGCGTCAAGGCTATTATGATGCTTAGTGGTCTCGATTTTTACAGGATTTTTGGTACTACTAGTGAGAGGGCGCTCATCTTCACGGGTGTTAGTAGGGGGCGTTCTCCGATGATAGCTGTAAAGATTAGCCCGTTCAAGCCTAGGGTGATTATTCTTCATGGCTTGGTGGATGAGGTTGATCCTTTGGCGGTTCAGCTTGCTCAACATGAGAGTATTCCGTTAGTGGTCTCAAAAATGGATAATGAGGCTAATTTAATCGATTCATTGAAGGATCTATACGAGTCCACGGTTTAGATGTGGATTAGAAAGAGGTTCCACTATCACAGGGGGAATGCCTGTAATAGTATCTTGTTGTGGTTGTTTAGGAGCAGGAGATGGATTAACTCCAGTAGCTCCTTGTCTTCGGTAAACATTGCGCACAGGAAGGGTCTTGGTGTTCCTCTTGTTGCTAGTCTGGCTATTAGGAAACGCTTGTTGTCGCTGTTTATGAAGAGGATGGGTGTCTTTACGTTTACTTTTTGCACTTGGAAGATGTAGCTTAGTTCTCTGGCTAGGGGGTTGACTTTGGGGTCGAGGGGGCTGTGTAGTTTTATCTCTACCCCGTGTTCCTGCACCTCGTCGAGGAGTCTGTGGTAGCTGTTGAATAGTATTTCTAGTCCGTCGTCTGTGGTTATGATGTTGAGTTCGTGTTCGCTTTGTCGGATGAGTTCGCTGCATTTTCCGTGTATGTCTTCTTCGGGGTCGAGGTACCATACTAGTTTTTTTCTTGGTCCGCCTTGTTGGCTGTGTTCTGTGTATAGGTTTTCGAGGTTATCTATGATGGTGCAGAAGTCGTCTGCTTTTTCTTTGGTTATGTTTAGTATGGTGTTGAAGCAGTCTGTTGGTTTGCTTGGTGAGAATTTTTTTGGTGCTCCTGGTATCTCGACTACGAGGCCGTAGTCTATGAGTTTTTTTAGTGTGCCGTAGACTTTTGTTCTTGGGACGTCGCAGTTGATGCTTAGTTTTCTGGCTCCTGCTGTTCCTAGGTTGACTAGGCTTAGGTATACTTTGGATTCGTATTCGCTGAGTCCGATGTATTCTACGATTTTGGGCCATAGTGAGATGATGTCTTGTTTTTTTCTGAGGTCTCTGTATCTTTTTCTTTTATTGTTATCTCCATCTAGCAATTTGGTTCTTCCGTGTTCTGGTCTTTTGTTTTTTATATTTTGTTTTGATGTCACCTTGTTTGGCTTCTTTCTGGTGACGCCTTTTGGTCTTGGCCGTTTCTCGCTGTACTCCAATCCTCTTCACCATTAGAGACTGTAACCGGGGCACAGACATCCATCTTGTCATCTATGAAAACCGATTTCTTGTGTTTAATCAGAAGATAGAAAATAAGACAAAAAATAATCAAAAAAAGGTAAAAAATTAGGATTTGATGAAGACCTTCATCATCGCACCAACAGCCTTACCAGGATCATCAACATGACCCATCTCAGCCAAGGCGCTCTCCATAGCAGCCATGGTGGCAACCAAGTCATTCTTGGTATCATTGCCCATGTGGCCAACACGCACCGTCTTACCGCCGAGTTTGCCTAGTCCTCCAGCGATGATTACACGATATTTGTTGTACATGATGCCTCTCATCTTGGCGTCATCCCAGCCCTCTGGGATCTTTGGCACCGATAGTGTGTGTGCGTTATAGCCTTCTGCGGGGAAGCTTCCCATGCCAAGAGCCTTGATGCCTGCTTGGAATGCTTTTGCATATGTCTCGTGGCGTTTCCAGCGTGCCTCTAAGCCTTCCTCGTCTATGATTCGGAGTGCCTCAAGCATTCCGAGTACTAGTCCGGTTGCTGGTGTGGCGAAGTAGCCTTTTGGATGGTCCATGATGGGTTTCCAGCGCTTCAGGTTTACATAGTAGTCGCTTGGTGGGGTTTTGCGTTTTTCGACGGTTTCCCATGCTTTGTCGTTGAGGCAGAAGTTGCTGATGCCTGGTGGGGCGCCTAATGCTTTCTGGCTTCCTGTTAATGCATAGTCGATGTTCCATTCATCCATCTTGAGGGGCATGCCGCCGAGACCGCAGACGCTGTCTACGACATATAGTGCATCTGTGTTTTTGGCTAGGGCGCCTATCTCTTTGATGGGGTTGGCGATTCCTGTGGATGTGTCTACGTGTTCTACCGTGAAGAGCTTGTAGTCATCGCTCTCTAGTTTCTCTTTGAGCATTTTGATGTCTACTGGGTCTCCCCAGTTGAATCTGAGTCTGTCTACGACTCCGCCGTGGGTTTCTACTATTTCTTCCCATTTTTCTCCGAAGTAGCCGTTTTCGACGCAGAGTACTTTTTCGCCTTTTTCCATTAGGTTGGCGATGGCTGCTTCCATTCCGAGGGTTCCACTTCCTGCTAGTAGGAATGGTGTGCCTTTTGTGCCGAAGAGTTTCTTTTGGAGTGTGAGTGCTTCAGCGTAGCCGTCTACGAATTCGTTGCTGACGTGGCTGAGTACGGGTTTGGCGAGTGCCCGTAGGACCCTTGGGGATACGATTGTGGGTCCGGGGATCATTAATAGTTCCCGTTCATTGTTCAATATATTCACCGCATTTTAGGTGCCTGTTTGGTGTTTTAATTCTATCGGGTGGCGTCCGCTGGTGGGGGTTCGGTGCATTTTTTGTGTGGTGGTGGATTACACTTTGTCCGGTGGTGGATTACACTTTTGCATAGATCAGGATCGAAAAGGAGCTGTTTTAGGGCTGGTTTTCGCTTATTCAGGGGTGTTTCGCCTTTGATGTATGACCCCCCCTAGCGGCTATACTTTCTTTTACGGTGTTTGGTCTGTTTTGCTCCAATATGTTTTTATTTCTTAAACCTCCTCTTGTGGGTGGTGCCCTAGGTGTCCGGTGACTGTAAAATTCAGTTTTAAACACCCCAATGACACTGATGAGGCTAAATATTTGATTCTAGGAGGGCTAGCATGAGCTACAAGCCGCTTGACAGCAAAGTAAACATACCTGAACTTGAACAAGAGGTCCAGAAATTCTGGGACACGACAAACGCATACTGGAAAAGAGTAGAGATACAAGAAAAAGAAGATAGACCACACTGGAGCTTCATCGACGGACCAATTACCGCAAACAACCCCATGGGAGTACACCATGCATGGGGCAGGACCTACAAGGACCTGTTCGCACGATACAGATTCATGAGGGGCTACGAGGTCAGGAACCAGAATGGTTTCGACTGTCAGGGACTCTGGGTAGAAGTAGAAGTAGAGAAGGAACTAGGTTTCGAGTCCAAACTGGATATCGAGAAATATGGTCTAGCTGAGTTCGTGAAAAAATGTAAACAACGAGTACTCAATTACTCAGCTATACAGACCGAGCAATCCATCAGGCTTGGGATGTGGACTGACTGGAACAACCCAGACGAGCTAAGAAAACTAGCAGAGGCAATGGAAAACCCGATGGATGAGACCACCTATATTGGCTCAAAGGGACCCGTGAAGGGTTCTGCTGAGTATCTGGTAGGTAATCTTGGTATGCCTGAGCTAGGTGGAAGCTATTACACATTCAGCGACGAGAACAATTACATGATATGGAG
>Ga0272441_10002212_pt1 | contig 39969 bp, 32 predicted proteins | sample SSMProp6N_FD_193582 | JGI IMG/M metagenome (GOLD analysis project Ga0272441, IMG submission 193582) | Marine sediment archaeal communities from Little Sippewissett salt marsh, Falmouth, MA, United States - SSM-Prop-6N | ecosystem: Environmental > Aquatic > Marine > Wetlands > Sediment ... | reverse complement strand
ATTACTGATTTTTGACTATCAGACAACCTCTCGAGATAAGAATAACCTGCATTTAGGGTGAGGTAATTATCAGAGGGATTACACCCTCACTTCGTTCGGGTGTGATCCCCTGGGGATTATCTGCAAAGCTTTTATGAACCCTGGCGGGTTATGTTTGTTTTCTCTCAACCCTATATAAAAGCAAGCTTTTAACAGTGATAAGCGGACTGTGTCCGCCGAAGCCCGGAGTAGCTTTAGCGATTTATACTACCTTTAAATTAAGAGCCCTCCTTCGCTAAAGCTACGGAGGGCGGAGGCGGAGAGAGGGGGATTCGAACCCCCGGTACCCTTTTGAGACACACACGCTTTCCAGGCGTGCCAGTTAAGCCACTCCTGCATCTCTCCCTCTGACCTCCGTAGCCTTGGCGAAGGAGGTCTTTGTCCTCCGCAACCGCCAGCTGGCGGTGAAGGAGAACTTAACAGCGCCGCAAATTACAAAATATTTATGAACCGGCAGCTATGAGATCTCACCCGCCAGAGAACTGCCGAGACCAATGATGACATCTTCTCTCGACGAACAGTTGCCAAGTAAAAACATAAGCTTGGTGACCGAAGCCTCCGAAGTGATATCCTTACCCCCGACAACCCCTGCAGCAAGCATCTCACGGCTTGTCTCATATAATCCCATCTCAACACTTCCACCATGACACTGAGTGACATTGAAAATGATACCGCCACGGCCAATGAATTGCTTCAGATCATCTATAAACCATTTATATGTAGGTGCATTGCCTGATCCGAACGTCTCGACTATCAATCCTTTTAATCCTTTCGTATTTATTACAGCCCTGACAAAATTCCTGTTGATACCGGGGAAAAGCTTGAGGATGGCAACATTATTATCAAACGACTTATGGACTATGAGTTTCTTCTTTTTATCGGGATACCTGATATCGGCGAAATTGTAGTTAAGATGCAACCCTACCTCCGCCAGCAAAGGATAATTGGGCGAACTAAAGGCATCAAAATGCTCTGCACTCAGTTTGGTGGTCCTGTTACCACGCGATAGTTCATTATCGAAATAAATACAGACTTCAGGTACCAGTGCACCACCGTTATTATATGCTGCAGCAATCTCAATGGATGTTATCAGGTTCTCCCTGCCGTCGGTACGGGGCAGACCTATAGGTAGTTGTGATCCTGTAAATATTACCGGTTTGGAAAGATTCTCAAGCATATAACTGAGGGCTGATGCAGAATATGCCATTGTATCGGTACCATGTAAAACAACAAAACCATCGAAAGTATCATAATTCTCTTCGATGGTTTCGGCCATTTTAACCCACATATACGGATCTATATTTGAAGAATCCTGTACAGGATCAAAAGAAACAGAGTGCAGGTCGAATCCGAAATTGGCAAGTACAGGAACATGGTCGATAATATGTTTGAAGTCGATAGGGATGAGGGTTCCTGTTTTTGCATCATGGACCATCCCGATTGTACCACCGGTATATATAATGAGAATTGCTTTTTCTTTTTTCCGTGTCATGATTTTATCAAATGTTAAACAGACGGCAAGAATTATCAAAAGTGATAGAGGCACTTTCCTCCTCTGTGATTCTGAATATCTCTGAGAGTTTTTTATTTATAATGCAAATATAGGAACTCTCGTTCCTTTTTCCCCTATAGGGGACAGGAGCCAGGTACGGAGAATCTGTTTCAAGTATAATATGCTCAATACCAATGTCTTCTGCAATTTTATCCAGGTTTGAATTCTTAAAGGTCAGGGGTCCGCCGATACCGAGCTTGAAACCCATGGCTACAGCTTTCTTTGCATCTTCGATACTTCCTGAAAAAGCATGAAAGACTCCTTTAAGGTTCTTATCAGAGAAATCTTCCAGTACTGAAAATATTTCCGGAAACGACTCCCGGGAGTGTATTACAATTGGCAATTCTGATCTTAATGCAAAATCAATCTGTCTGGAAAATGCTTCCATCTGTTCCTTTATATAGGTTTTGTCCCAGTACAGGTCAATCCCTATTTCACCTATGGCAATAAAGCTATGTTGTGTGAAGAGTGTCTCGAGTGTCTCAAGCTGTGAAAGATAATCTTCCTTTATGGAAGTTGGATGCAGTCCTATCATCGGATAGCAGGTATCTTTATATTTATCTGCTATTTTCAGCATTGCATCTGTAGAATGTATGTCGATATTGGGCATAAGGAGTTTAACCACTCCGTTTGATACGGCCCTGTTTATTACTTCATCCCTGTCGTTATCGAATTCCTTCAGGTAGAGGTGAGTATGTGTATCAGCCAGTTGCATTAAACGACTCCCTGGGCTATCATTGCATCGGCTACTTTTACAAAGCCTCCGATATTTGCTCCGTCTACATAGTTAATATAGCCATCTTCCCTTGTGCCATATTTGACGCAGGTACTGTGTATGCTTTTCATTATCATGTGAAGTCTTTCGTCAACCTCTTCACGGGTCCATGGAAGCCTCATCGAATTTTGTGTCATTTCCAGTCCTGAAGTTGCTACACCACCTGCATTGGCAGCTTTGCCAGGGCCGTAGAGGATCTCTGATTTAAGAAATACTTCCACGGCACCTAAAGTTGAGGGCATATTTGCACCTTCCGCTACGCATATACAGCCATTCTTTACGAGAAGTTTTGCTTCTTCCTCATTAATTTCATTCTGAGTTGCATTTGGCATTGCGATATCACATTTGATCATCCAGGGTCTCTTATCCTCGAAATATTCCACATTGTATTTATCGGCATATTCTTTTATTCTTCCCCTCCTGACATTCTTCAGTTCCATCACGTATTTCAGTTTTTCCGTATCGATACCTTTAGGATCATAGATAAATCCGTTGGAGTCGGATAAGGTAACCACTCTTCCGCCGAGCTGTGTAACTTTTTCTGTTGCATACTGGGCTACATTTCCTGATCCCGAGATACATACTATTTTTCCATCGATGGTTTCACCTCGTGTAGCAAGCATCTCCTGTGCAAAATATGTTACTCCATAGCCTGTTGCTTCGGGACGGATCAAAGATCCACCCCATTCAATCCCTTTTCCGGTAAGGACACCGGTGAATTCGTTACGAAGTCTTTTATACTGGCCGAACAGAAAACCAATTTCCCTTCCGCCTACTCCTATATCGCCGGCAGGGATATCGGTATCGGCTCCTATATGGCGGAACAGTTCTGACATGAAGCTCTGGCAGAACCTCATTACTTCGTTGTCTGATTTTCCTTTAGGATCAAAATCCGAACCTCCCTTACCGCCTCCCATGGGTAAAGTGGTAAGGCTGTTTTTAAAGACCTGTTCAAAGGCAAGGAATTTCAGGATACCCAGGTTCACTGTAGGGTGGAACCTTAAGCCTCCTTTATAGGGTCCGATAGCACTGTTCATTTCAATACGAAAACCCCTGTTTATCTGTACTTCACCCTTGTCATCAAGCCATGGAACCCTGAATATGATTATCCTTTCGGGTTCAGCGATCCTCTCAAGAATCCGCGAATATTTGTATTTCGGATGCTCCTCAATAAAAGGAATCAGTGATTCTGATACTTCCTGTACAGCCTGGTGAAATTCATTCTCTCCGGGATTTCTTTTCTTTACTACGGACATGAACTGCTCTACTCTTGGATCCATATTTAAATTCTATTAAAGTTATGGTGAGCTAAAATAAGAAAACAATGGATATCTTTTTTAATGCCTTCAAAATAATTTACAAAAGAGTGATAATCTTTTGTCAGGTTGTCCTGTAGATATTTCCCGGATAGCATTTTATAACACCTTTGAATTCCATCTGCAGGAGCAGCGAGGACAATTTAAATATCGGCAAGTCGAGAGATCTGCATATTGTATCAATTGTCAGTTCACCGGAGCCGGATATCAGCTCGTAAACCGTTTTTTCCGTATCGTTCAGGTCTGTAAATAATGTCCTTTGAACCGGGCTCTTTGATTTCTCGGGTTGCCAGTCCATAAAATATTCGATATCATTCGAATCTTCCACCAGAGCCGCTTTATTGTGTTTTATCAGGCTGTTACATCCGGCAGAGTATTGTTCTCCGGGTCTCCCGGGTACTGCAAAGACATCCCTGTTATAGGAGTTGGCAATATCGGCTGTGATAAGTGCCCCTCCCTTTAAGCCTGACTGTACAACCAGTGTGGCATCTGACAAGCCTGCAATGATCCTGTTTCTTTTGATGAAGTTATTCCGTTCGGGTAATGCATCAGAAAAAAAATCTGTTATCAATGCACCGTTTCTTAACATGGCTTCGGCTGTTGACCTGTGTATAGCCGGATATATTGTCTTGAAGCCATGTCCCAGTACACCTATTGTCTGGAGATTTTTTGACAGAGCGGCTTTGTGGGAGCAAATATCTATACCGTATGCCAGACCGCTCACAATCACAAGATCGGGGTGTCCTTCGGCAAGACCGGCAATGATCTTTTCACATATCTCTTTTCCTTCAATTGTAGCGCTGCGGGTACCGACAACGCTTAGCAGTTTGGGTGCATTAAGGTCGCAGTTGCCTTTAAAGAAGAAGACAACCGGGGAATCTTCACACTGTTTTAGTCTGAAGGGATAATCATTATCGAGATAAAAGAATGTTTTGATATTGTTTTTTGTGACATATTCGGCCTCTTTTTCGGCAATATCGAGATAGGAACGGTTGCTGATATATTTTGCAAGGCCGGAACCTATTCCCGGTATTTTGGTGAGGTTCCTGTATGATTCCCTGAATACAGCTTCCACGCTACCGAAGTGTGAAACAAGTTTCCGGGCGTTAATATCACCAATGCGTGGTATAAGACCTAATGCGATCTTATGTTTCAACAAAATATCTTCAGGCATAGCACAAAGAATTGAGACATGTAAATATAATAAAAATGTAGCGACGCAATGCATTGCGTCGCTACATTTTTAACATGACCGGGGGGTCACACTACCCCCATATCCAGCATTGAATTGGCGACTTTAAGAAAACCTGCGATATTGGCACCTTTTACATAATCGATATAACTATCAGGCTGCCTGCCATATTTCACACACTGTTCATGGATGTTACTCATAATTTCGTGCAGTCTCTTATCCACTTCCTGCCTGTTCCATTTCAGCTTCATGGCATTTTGAGTCATCTCGAGTCCTGAAGTGGCAACACCACCGGCATTTACTGCTTTGCCCGGAGCAAAGAGTATCTTATTCTTATGAAAAGCCTCAACTGCTTCGGGTGTACAGCCCATATTTGATATCTCGGCTACCAGAAGAACGCCATTGTTTATCAGTGTAGCAGCGTCTTCGCCATTCAGTTCGTTCTGGATTGCACATGGAAGAGCAATATCGACTTTTCTTTCCCATGGTCTCTTTCCTTCGTGGAATTCAACTCCTTCGAAAGCATAGGAATATGGCTTGACAATATCCTGGTTTGAGGCACGTAACTCGAGCAAATATTCAATCTTTCCTCCTGATATGCCTTCCGGATCATATACGTAGCCGTCTGGACCTGATATTGTTACTACTTTCCCCCCAAGTTCGGTTACTTTGAGTGCAGCACCCCAGGCAACATTACCAAAACCTGATATTGCGACTGTCTTGTCCTTGAATGTTTCATTTTTCAATGCAAGCATTTCCTGGGCAAAGTATATTCCTCCGAAACCGGTAGCTTCGGGCCTGATGAGTGATCCTCCCCAGTTTGTTCCCTTGCCTGTAAGTACACCGGTATGGTCTCCTTTAAGTTTCTTGTACATACCATACAGATATCCTATCTCTCTGCCTCCGACACCGATATCACCTGCAGGGACATCAGTTTCCGGTCCGATATATTTCCAGAGCTCGACCATGAAAGCCTGGCAGAAACGCATAACTTCACCTGCTGATTTTCCCTTGGGATCAAAATCAGATCCGCCTTTACCACCTCCCATAGGAAGGGTGGTAAGTGCATTCTTGAAGGTCTGTTCGAAACCGAGGAACTTAAGAATGGATAGGTTTACACTCGGGTGAAAACGTAGTCCTCCCTTATAGGGACCTATAGCATTGTTAAATTGCACCCTGTATCCGAGGTTTACCCTCACATTTCCCTCATCATCAACCCAGGGGACTTTAAAAGAAAAGACACGGTCAGGTTCTACAATCCTGTCTATGATATTGGCTGACTCAAATTGGGGATTTTCATTATACACCTCCTCAATAGACTCAACGACCTCCCGTACAGCCTGTAAATATTCCATTTCACCCGGATGCTTCTTCTCCAGGTTATTCATTATTTTATCTACGTTCATGATAACATATCTTATAGGTTATTAATTCAGTTTATTATGTACAAAATATTAAGTACATGTAACTGGTATCGTAAATTGGCAGTTGGCAGTAAACAGTTGGCAACTTACTCTTGCCAACTGCCAACTGCAAATTGCCAACTTTCTACAATACCGATATTATTCTATCAAAGATCAGTTCTAAAAAATTCATTAAAAATGATTTTACTCATTCTTCAGGAACATACTTGTTGAGTGTGGCAAACAATTTGGATTTTTGCTCGTGGTTTAATGCACTTATATATACGGGAGGATATTTTGCTATTCCCTCACCTATCTTCTGGAATAAGATCACACTTCGTACAAGGCCAAAATATTTTGATTCGGTCTTATATCCTTTAAATACATTCTTGTTTATTTCGACTGAATTTTTTTTTCCTCCCACAATTCCGGCTGTAAAATACCTGAACACTATATTTTCTCCGTCATCGGAAAAGAATACAAACTGGTAATTAAGAATCATCGGCATGAATACTATGATCAGATAAATGGCAACCAGGATAAGTGTCCAGACTGTATCACTCAATCCTAAAAGGGGGAATTTTATCAGCTTTGCTGCATAGGCCAGTGCAACATAGGCCAGGAATATAACTGTAGCAGCGAATAGTTTGATCCTTACTCCAATTATTGTTTTACTGTTATCGAAGGTCATGGCAGTAATTTTTCAGTAAACTTATATTGTTTTTTTCAAATAACCTCACCTGCGGGTTTTAAAGAAACCGACTAAAATGTCTTTGCACTCTTTCTCCATAATGCCTGCCGACACTTTTGTTTTGGGATGCAGCAATTTGGTGCTGATCCTCGTAAAGCCCTTCTGTTTATCTTCAGCGCCATAAACAAGAGCTGAAGCCTGGCTCCAGCCTATTGCTCCTGCACACATTGCACACGGTTCAAGGGTAACATATATTATACAATCTATAAGATATTTTCCGCCCAGCCAGTTTGCAGCAGCGGTAATAGCCTGCATTTCGGCATGTGCTGTTGGGTCATTCAGGGTCTCAGTCAGGTTATGTGCTCTTGCTATTATTGTATCCCTGCAAACCACAACAGCTCCAACAGGTATCTCCTTCTTGTCAAGAGCTTTGCGGGCCTCTTCAAGAGCTGCCTGCATATATTTTTCATGTTTGTTATTACTCATCATGGTGAATTCCAACCTCTAAAATTAAGAAGAAAATAATTGATAGCCGCGATCTTCAATTTTTCTTACTTTTGTTGAACTAAACCAAAGAAGATGTACAGAACACATACATGTGGAGAGCTTACTCTGAACGATTCAGGCAAGGAAGTAACATTATGCGGATGGATTCAGCGGTCAAGAGACCTTGGAGGAATGACATTTATTGACCTGCGTGACCGTTACGGGATAACACAGCTTGTATTTAATATGGAAACTGATAAGGAATTGTGTGGTCAGGCAAGGAAGATGGGCCGTGAATTCGTGGTACAGGCAAAGGGAAAAGTAAGGGAACGAAGCAATAAAAATCTTAAAATACCTACAGGGGAGATAGAAATAGAGGTAAATGAACTGAATATCATTAACCGCAGTGAAGTACCGCCCTTCACTATCGAGGAAGAAACAGACGGAGGCGATGAATTGAGAATGAAATACAGGTATCTTGATCTTCGCAGGAATTGTGTTAAAAACAATATAATCCTGCGCCACAGGGTAGCCCGGGAAGTTCGTAAATACCTGGATTCCATTGGTTTTATTGAGATTGAGACGCCGGCACTTATCAAATCCACACCTGAAGGTGCACGGGATTATGTGGTTCCAAGCCGAATGCAACCGGGAACATTCTATGCCTTGCCGCAATCACCACAGACACTGAAACAACTTCTTATGGTCGCAGGGTTTGACAGGTATTTTCAACTTGTCAAATGTTTCCGTGATGAAGACCTGCGTGCCGACAGGCAGCCGGAGTTTTCACAGATCGACTGTGAAATGTCATTTGTCGAAAGAGATGATATACTCGATACTTTTGAAGGCCTGGCCAAATATCTCTTTAAAGAGATAAAGAATATCGAAATAAATGAATCCTTCAGAAAGATACCCTATCACGAGGCATTGGAAACTTATGGTACCGACAAACCCGACCTGAGGTTTGGAATGACCATTTATGACCTGACCGAAGTGGTCAAAGGCCATGGTTTCGGAGTTTTTGACAATACAGATTATATCGGAGCTGTTTGTGTGGAAGGATGTTCAGAGTATAGCAGGAAACAGCTGGATGAACTTACAGATTTCGTGAAACGCCCCCAGATAGGCGCTAAGGGACTTATTTATGTCAAATACGGACAGGATGGCTCATTGAAATCATCAGTCGACAAGTTTTATTCGCAAAAAGATCTCACGATATGGGCTGATACAGTGAATGCAAAAAAAGGTGACCTTATACTTATCATTGCAGGAGACAGAAATGAAACATTGTCAGCACTGTCGGAATTAAGACTTGAGATGGGAGGCAGGCTGGGCCTGATGAATAGTGACACATTTGTACCTGTATGGGTAGTTGATTTTCCTTTGCTTGAGTGGGATGAGGAGGAGAAGCGTTTTTTTGCCATGCACCATCCGTTTACTGCTCCAAAGCCGGAAGATATACACCTTATGGATAAAGAACCGGATAAGGTAAGAGCAAATGCATATGATCTTGTTATAAACGGGGTGGAAATAGGAGGTGGTTCAGTGAGAATACATGATGCATCCATCCAGAGACTTATGTTTAAAGTATTGGGATTCACTGAGAAAGAAACCGATGAACAGTTTGGGTTTCTGTTGAATGCCTTTAAGTATGGAGCTCCACCGCACGGAGGAATAGCTTTCGGATTCGACAGATGGGTGGCAATGTTCGGGGGAGAGGAATCAATACGCGACTTTATCGCTTTTCCGAAAAATAATTCAGGACGTGATGTTATGCTTGACACACCTTCTGAAATATCACAGAAACAGCTGGATGAACTTCAAATAAGGATTATTCCAAAAAAATAGGAGTCAAGTTTATTTATCATATCATAAGGGTTCGATTTTACCAATAAGAGTAGCTGATGTGCAACTTTCAATCCTTACCTGTACATATTCTCCTTTTTGGCTTTTCTCTTTCGGGAAAACAACAACCTTATTTTGTGATGTGCGTCCGTAAAGATGGTCTTCGGATCTTTTTGAAAAACCTTCTATAAGTACTTCCTTTATTTTGCCAATATCTTCCTTTTTTGACTTTGCAGAAAGAGTATTTTGCAGGGCAATTATTTCATTCAGTCTTGAGGTTTTTACATTTTCCGGCACATCATCCTTTAATCTTCGTGCAGCTATGGTTCCCGGCCTTTCGTTATATCTGAACATATAAGCGAAATCAAAACCCGCCCATTCCATCAGTGAGAGCGATTCTTTATGATCTTCATCCGTCTCGGTGCAGAAACCTGTAATCATATCGGTTGAGATTGAACAACCGGGGATAATACTATGGATAGCCCTGACACGGTCCATGTACCATTCTCTTGTATATTCCCGTTTCATAAGCTTCAGGATTCGTGTACTGCCGCTCTGTGCAGGGAGGTGAATATGCTTGCATATATTATCATATCGGGCTATTACCTTTAAAAGGTCATCTGAGATATCCTTTGGATGTGATGTAGAGAATCTGACCCTTAATAAGGGATTAATAAGAGCTACTTGTTCCAACAGCCTTGGGAAATCAGTTACTTGCCCGGTATCTTCCCACATGTAGGAATCGACATTTTGTCCCAGTAGTGTAACTTCTCTGTATCCCGATTTAAATAATTGTCTTGCTTCACTTATAACAGATTCAGGGTTACGGCTTCTTTCAGCTCCTCTTACATAAGGGACCACGCAATATGAGCACATGTTATTACAGCCTCTCATAATGGCAACAAATGATGTTACACCATTCTTATCCATTCTTACCGGTGAGATATCAGCATAAGTCTCCTCACGTGATAACAATACATTCACTGCTTTATGACCCGATTCTACCTCTTCAATAAGGAGGGGCAATGATCTGTACGCATCGGGTCCTATAACAAGGTCGACAAGCTGTTCTGTTTCAAAAAACCTGTCTTTAAGGCGTTCTGCCATACATCCTGCTATTCCAACAATCAGTTCACTGTTCTTTTTTTTCAGATATCTTAAGGATTCCAGCTTGTTCCAGATACGTTTTTCGGCGTGTTCGCGAACCGAGCAGGTATTGAGCAAGATAAGGGAAGCTTCATTTATATCATCAGTAAGTTCGTATCCCTGTGTGAGTAATATCGACGCAACAATCTCACTGTCAACAACATTCATCTGACAGCCGTAGGTTTCAATATATAATTTCTTAATCATAAACCCACCCCAAACCCCTCCTGCACCTTCGCCAGGGCTTCGGTGTACACAGCAGGGAGGGGATTTTATTAATTGTCGCCCTTGGTTGGCGGTAACCTACTATAGTTAAACTTCACAAAAGTATAAACTATGCCTGATGTATTAAAGAAATATTTAATTTTGCAGGGTATTTTAAAAAATGTTATATGTCAGGTCACAGTAAATGGTCAACAATAAAGAGGAAAAAAGGAGCGGCAGATGCTAAAAGGGGAAAGATATTTACAAAGATTATCAAGGAGATTGTAATTTCTGCCAGAGAGGGAGGGGGTGATCCTGAATCGAATTCCAGACTGAGGCTTGCCATTCAGAATGCAAAAGGAGCCAACATGCCCAAAGATAATATAGAGAGGGCAATAAAAAAGGCAACGGGTTCTGATGCTGAAAACTATATTGAAGTAACATTCGAAGGTTACGGACCTTTCGCTATAGCTGTTTTTGTGGAGTGTCTGACGGATAATAAAAACAGGACTGTTGCTGCTGTAAGATCGGCATTCAATAAACATGGAGGAAACCTGGGGACAAATGGATCTCTTAGTTTTCTTTTTGAGACAAAGGGCGTTTTTACTATAGAAAGAGAAGGCCTCGACCTGGAGAATCTTCAACTTGCGTTGATCGATGCAGGTGCCGAGGATTTTGAGATAGATGAAGAGACTTTTGAAATTACATGTGCCAGGGAGGATTTTGGAAGTGTGTCAAAGAAACTCTCGGAAATGGAAATAGAACCACAGGAATCCGGACTGAAAAGAATTCCCAATGATACTAAAACGCTGGATATTGAATCAGCAAAAAAAGTTGTCAGGTTCATAGATACACTCGAAGATGATGATGATATCCAGAATGTATATCATAATCTGGAAATAACCGACGAACTGGCAGAAGCACTTGAGTAAGAAACATCTTATGAAAAAGTTATTTGTCCTGATAATACCGCTTATTATTTTATACTCTTGCAACAAAGAGCAAGAAAGTGATTTTTTATGGGAAAAATCTTTTGGAGAGGGCCATGCATATTGCCTTGAATATTCCATGGATTCAGGGTTTGTGAGCTGTGGACAGGCAGATAATTATCCTTTTCTTGTAAAAATGAATAAAAACAGGCAGAGCCTGGTTGAGTATCAGTCAGAAAGAGAAGGATTATTCAGCTCAGTATGGTCAGATACATCCCGTTTTATTGCAGCAGGAAGCAGCAACGATGAAATGCTGATTACAGCTATTGATAATGAAGGAAATATGCTATGGGACACCCTGATATCAGCTTCGTTTGATTTAGGTATTACCAATCTTTCCTGGTATGGCGATGGAAATCTTCTGGCAGTGGCGACATCCATTGCTGATTCCACTGTCTCGGGCAATACAGGAATTCTATTTGTAAAGTTTGATACAACAGGACAGATAGCTGAAAAAAAGGAAATTGCAGAGACAGGCCTTATATCGGTAAACAGTATAACATCAGATGAATCAGGAAATATCTTTCTTCCTGTCACAAGAAGAATAAGCGGGAATAAAACACAGGCCAGCGTGGCAAAATACACAGCCGACCTGAATAAACTATGGGAAACCGAACTGTTTAATAATCCCGATTTTGGTGCTGCAAGTCTTGGTATTACTATAAGTGATGATGGAACAATTTTTGTTGCAGGCAATACGGAATTATTGACAGAGGAAGAACTATTGGATAACTCATTCGTGGTATCACTTTCATCATCAGGATCAATCAACTGGAAGAAATATTATGAAAAATCGAATACCGGTACAGCTCTGATGTTTGATGAAAACGGACTTCTTATGGTATTAAACAGGAATTGTTTTATAGTAAACCTTATCAGTCCGGAAGATGGTTTGGAGACTGACAGATTAAGGATGTTCGATATTTGTGATCCTTATGCAACTGATGCATACGGAGAAGATTTCGGTTTTACGTGCGAAGGTAATCTTATGATTGCAGGTTCGCGCGGGGGTAACTTTTATCTGGCACTGAAATCATTGTTATAGTTAACAGTATGATCCGGAAAATACTTATACTGATCATTATAATAATCCTGAATAATGGGTTGTGTAATTCGCAAACTTATGTTAAGACGGAAGATCTTTTCAGCAGACCCCATTATGAAAGCGGAGATCTTCGTATTGATCAGGATCCGGCACTTGACACCCTTCTTAGCCGCTATATTCTTGCATCAAAGCAGAAACGGACACCGGAAGGATCGCAGGGAATGGACGGATTCCGAATACAGATATATTACAGTTCTGTAAGGAATGCCCGTGAGGAATCAGCAAGAGTAAGAGCGGAATTCATGAACAAATTTCCCGATATCGTTTCATATGCCCAATACAGAGAACCCGGATATTTCATGGTAAGAGCCGGTAATTACAGAACAAGAATCGAAGGATTCAAAGATCTTCAACGGATTAGAAAAGAATTTCCGGATGCCTATTTTGTTCCAACTATAATTAATTTCCCCGACCAGGGGAACGACTGACTATGAGCGAATTAATCAAGCATGAATGTGGCTTTGCAGTAATAAGATTGCTTAAGCCACTTGAATACTATATTGAAAAATACAGTTCATGGGATTATGGCCTCCAGAAAATGTATCTGATGATGGAGAAGCAACATAACCGTGGACAGGATGGTGCAGGACTGGCAGGAATAAAGCTGGACGTTAAACCGGGCAAACGATATATTTTCAGGCAGAGATCAAACGGCTCAGAAGCAATTAAAGAGATATTCGATATTATTTATGGGGAAATTAACAGGATAACTGTAAAGGACAACAGGGATACCGGCTTTATAAAAAACAATATACCCTTCGCATGTGATATTTATATGGGACACCTCAGGTATGGTACCTTTGGAAATTATAATATTGATACCGTTCATCCTGTAAGCCGTGAAAACAACTGGAAATCAAGAAACCTTGTTATCGCAGGCAACTTCAACCTGACAAACGTAAATGAGATATTTTCAAACCTCATAGATCTTGGCCAGAATCCGGTAGATTTTTCAGATACTGTTACAATACTCGAAAATATAGGCCACAGGCTGGATGAGGAAAATGAAAGATTATTCAAACAATTCAAAGACCAGGGGTTTTCGAAAAAAGAAATATCCCCCTTAATAGAAGAAAACCTCGACCTTGCTACGGTACTTTCGAAAGCCAGCCGGAACTGGGATGGAGGTTATGTTATGGCAGGAATGGTAGGACATGGAGATGCTTTTGTAATAAGAGACCCTTCGGGTATACGTCCTGCTTTCTATTATGTTGATGATGAGGTGGTTGTTGCAGCTTCAGAAAGACCTGTCATACAGACTATTTTTAATGTCAGATCCGATGATGTTACTGAACTATCACCTGCCCATGCTATAATAATAAAAGCATCAGGGGCAACATCAGTTGTGAAGATCAGGGAAGAGGCAGAACAACGTAAGTGTTCGTTCGAAAGGATATACTTCTCAAGAGGAACAGATAAGGATATTTACAGGGAAAGGAAAAAACTGGGTGAATTACTCACGCAGGCTGTTCTGAAAGCCGTAGACCATGATCTTGAAAATACAGTCTTTTCCTATATACCCAATACTGCTGAGAGTGCATTTTACGGTCTTGTTAAAGGAGTGGAGAACTATCTGACAAGCGTAAAAACAGATACAATAATACAGGGCCGTGATACATTAAGCAGGGAGGATCTTGAAAAAATATTATGCCGCAGGCCCCGTGTTGAGAAAATAGCAGTAAAAGATGCAAAACTGAGAACATTTATAGCTGTTGACAATGGCAGGGATGATCTTGTCGGACATATTTATGATGTAACATATGGAACAGTAAGAAGAGACCTCGATAATCTTGTTGTTATCGATGATTCAATAGTGCGGGGCACAACGTTAAAAAAGAGTATAATAAAGATTCTCGACAGACTCAGTCCCAAAAAGATAGTTATTGTCTCTTCTTCACCCCAGATCAGATATCCCGATTGTTATGGTATCGATATGGCAAAACTGGGTGACTTGATTGCATTCAGGGCCACGATAGAACTGCTTAATGAAACCGGTAAAGCTGCTCTTATCAACGAAGTATATGAAGAAGCAAAGGCAGAACAGTTAAAACCTGTGGAAGAGATACAAAATCTGGTCAGACGTATCTATGAACCATTTTCTGCAGAGGAAATATCCGAAAAGATGTCGTGTATGCTGAAGACCTCTGACATAAAAGCCGGGGTTAAAATAGTATTTCAGTCAATTGAGGGCTTGCACGAGGCTTGTCCGGATCATACGGGCGACTGGTATTTTACAGGTAACTATCCCACACCCGGAGGTAACAGGGTGGCCAACCAGTCGTTCATCAATTATATTGAAGGAAGGAATATCAGGTCTTATTGATTATCATGTGAGAACCATCTTATCATGAAATCATGCTTATACGATGATAAATGCCTGTTTATCTTTTCAACATAAATATCTCTTAATGTGATCATTATTCCTGTTTCTTCGACATTCCCGAAATGACGGTTTATAAAAGTACCGAAGGTGCGCATGGTTGGCGACAGATTCATGTAGGCATTGATTAACGGAGGTATGGTCTCTCCCAGTTTTCTTACTTCAGAGGAAAGTATCTTGTAATCTTCCTTGTATCGCTTCCCTTTAAATAAAGCCTTCATTTCATCTTCGTGCAAATCAATCCTGGCAGGTTCGATAGGTATTGCCAGCTTGTCAGGATCGTTAAAGTGTGTTTTAAGAAAATAGAGGATCATGTTTCTCGCTTTCTGATTAAAGTGAGAATACATGGTGACCTTGCCGAAAAGATATTTAAGATGGTTATTATCAATTATTAATGCCCCTAATCCATCCCAGAGGTTGTCAAGGGCAAAAAGACTTTTTCTGCCCATTGCCCGTGATTGATAATCGGGATGAACAAAAGAACGTCCCAGCTCCATCATATGAGGATAATACTTTGAAAGAAATTTACCGGAGAAATTAAAATATGCTGATGAAGCAAGTTTTCCGATATCACATTTAATACAGTCTTTTGGCGGAAAATAAAAACGGTATCCACCTACCATCTCCCTGTGATCAGGATCCCATACAATCAGCTGTTTTTGAGGATCTTCCTTTGCCGTATCAAAATCGTCAATGTCGATTGACTTGCCTGTTCCGCCCCCGGCATGACGAAATGTGATCTCTCTTACCCTTCCGACTTCATGCATGAGTACAGGAGAATCATTATTGTCGAAAATATATACCTCGTTGTTGGCATTATTTGTCTTTCGCAGAAACCTCTCTTTTGTAAGTTCCGCAATTATCTGTTCAAGAGGTAACTGATCGACAATAGGTTCCATATGTTGTTTGTCAGAATGCATTTTTCGAATATTTTACCGGAAAATTCGTCTGCAATTTAGCATTTTTTATTGTTGATGAGTCATTTGTTAATAAATGATTCGAGTTCATATGATCTCGCTTTGACCCATTCGGCCCATTCAGATAAAGACTTCGACTTGTCAAATGTTTGCCAGGGGATAATCTTACCAAAAACCAGCATAATAATTTTCCCTTTCTGTGAAAACATCTCATCGGGCAAATATAGCATCTCGAAATTCGATTTAATACCCAGAAAGGTTCTTATATTGGCAAGATTGTAGAAAAAATCCGAGTTTCTGCCGGAGAAAAATGCCGGAACGATATCTCTTTTGTGCTGTATTGCCTTGGAGATAAAGCTTTTATGCCACGGAAGGTCCTTTATTATCCCGTGTTTCTTGCGTGAGCACAGTCCCGCAGGAAAATATAGTATCTGGGAATCTGAAGCATATGCCTCTTCAAGGGATCTGACTGCCTCTTTTGCCTGTCCGCCATGTTTGTTAATCGGAAGGAAAATACCCGAGAGATTGGTTATATTCATCAGAATATCATTGACAGGGAATTTAATATCCCTGTAATATTTGGATAACTCATTCATGAATACCAGTCCGTCGAGTCCGCCCAGAGGATGATTTGAAACGAAGAAATACCGGCCTTCAGACGGGATGTTACCGCTTCCGTGAACCGTGTATCTGATTTCAAAATATTCCAGTCCTGCTGCAACAAATTCTGTATCCCTGAGATGCCCGTATTTCTCCAGGAAATAATTTATCTCATCCTGATGTACTATCCTCTTCAGATAATTAATGAAGAATGAGGGTATGGCCTTTGCAAGTGATGGATTCTTTGAGAGAAGAACATCTTCAACATCAATCTTCAAATGTTCATTATTTCCTGATTTCTGTTCCAAATTACCAAATTGACTATTTGCAGGCAGCAAATTTATAACTTTTTCAAATCACCTCCTTCCTTTTTCCTGCTTTTGAATTTGTTCATCCTTTACGAGTTACCAGGGTGAATTGTATCATATGCATTACCATTTTCCGGAAACAAAAAGTTATGTTTAACAGGCTGAATATCAATATACAAACCTCTGTTATTGCAGCTATGGGCCTGCTTAAGTATCAGATTGTTCCTGTAGATTCATCCATGCAGGGGCTTTTTATCATCTGAAAGTTATTAACAAAAAAGTAAAAAAGTGGAGCAAAGTGGGGGTAAGTGGATATTTTTTACTTATTTTAGCTTTTTATATGACAACGAAGGGTCATGGCCACATTTATAGGTGATTATACATGCAAGGTCGATGTCAAGGGAAGAATTATACTCCCTATGGCATTTAAGAGGCAGATGCCTGCTGATGCACGTGACCAATTTGTGGTAAGGAAAGATATTTTCGAAAAGTGTCTTGTGCTCTATGCCCTGGAGGACTGGAACAGGCAACTGGCAAGGATCAGGAAGAGGATAAACCCCTATAATCGTGAGCATAACACGTTTCTGAGAAATTTTTTCAAGGGAACAGCAGAGCTTACTCTTGACAGTAACAACCGTATGCTCATCCCAAAAAGGCTTCTCGACATTATCGGAGCCGACAGGGATGTGGTTCTTGCAGGACAGGATGGAAGGATAGAGATATGGGCAGCTGATGTTTATGAAGGCCTTGAAATGCCGGCTGATGATTTCGCCAGCTTGGCTGAAAAGCTTATGGGTGGCAGTTACATTGAACCTGATGAATAATGGCTTATCATGTACCCGCATTGCTGGATGAGAGTATCGAAGGGCTGAATATCCGGCCTGACGGGATATATGTTGATGTTACCTTCGGGGGAGGAGGACATTCAATGGAAATATTGAAGCATCTTACAACAGGAAAGCTTATAGCGTTTGACCAGGATGAAGATGCAGCAATGAACGCTCCGGAAGACAAAAGATTTATCTTCCTGAACCAGAATTTCCGTTTTCTCCGTAACAATCTTCATTATATAGGGATAAAATCTTTCGATGGTCTTATTGCTGACCTGGGAGTATCATTTCATCAGTTCGATAGACCGGAAAGGGGATTCTCATTCCGGCATGACGCCCCTCTTGATATGAGAATGAATAAAAGCAATCCGTTAACAGCAGCCGCTTTTATTCAAAAAGCCGACGAACAAGTTCTCGCAGATGTATTTTTCAGATATGGGGAGCTTACAAATGCAAGGAGAATAGCAAAAGAGATAATCTCTGCCAGAAAGGATCATAAGATAAGCACAACCGATGACTTGTTATCTGTTACCGGCAAGCTGGCTCCACCCAGGCAGGAAAACAAGTTCAATGCCAGGGTATTCCAGGCTCTCAGGATAGCTGTAAATCACGAGATAGAATATCTCAGGGAAATGCTGTTCCAGGCACTTGAGATGCTCAGAATAGGGGGAAGAATGGTGATCATTACATATCATTCACTTGAAGACCGGGTAGTGAAAAACTTTTTCCGCACGGGTAACTGTAATGGCATTGGCGAGAAGGACTTCTATGGGAATATGGAAACACCCTTCAGGATTATAAACAAAAGGGTTATTACACCTGGTGATGAGGAAATTGCAAGGAACAGCAGGGCAAGGAGTGCAAAACTGAGAATAGCAGAAAAGATCTGAATGATGAGTGAAACAGAAGGGAAGAAGAAGAAAAAGAAAGGCAACTTTATCAAGGAGCTCCTCAGCGGAAGCATGATAACAGAAGGTGTCATACTGAAGAACCTGTGGTATATACTCCTTCTCACTCTCCTTGCCGCGATCTATATAGGCAACAGGTTTCATGCGGAAAGAATCACCAGGGAAACAAGCAGGTTAATGGAAGAAGTACAGGACCTGAGGGCAGAATCTCTTTCTACATCCACCGAACTGATGTACATAAGCAGGCAATCGGAGGTATACAAGCTTGTCAGGGAAAGAGGGTTAAGACTTGAAGAATTAAAGGTGCCACCATATAAGTTGCTGGTAGACAAATAATCAGACAATGGCAGTAAGGGATGATATAGTGTTACGCAGCGGTATAGTATATTTTGCAATAGTCATTGTGGCTATTGCAATTCTTGTACGTATCCTGATACTCCAGATAGTCCAGCATAATAAATGGGCGGATATGAGCGAGAAATTCATTTACAAGACAGCAGAAATGCCTGCAAACCGTGGTGATATACTTGCCTATGACGGTCGTCTGCTGGCAAGCTCCATTCCATATTATACCATATACATGGATACCAGAAGTACCGGTATGTCTGAGGAAACATGGACGGATGGAATAGATGGATTATCTGCTGGTCTTGCAAGGATCCTGGGAGAAAGGAATGCTAGGCAATGGAAGCAGATTATTACGCAGGCACGGGAAAGAGGCGACCGCTATTTCCTGATAAAACGCAGAGTGGATTACAAAACACTTCAAAAGCTTAAAGAGCTTCCGATTTTCAGGGAGGGACAATTCAGGGGAGGAATGGTTGCCCAGTCCGAAAACCGGAGAATTCTGCCGAATAATGAACTGGCGGCACGGACAATAGGCTATATAAACCTCGGTGAAGAAGGAACAGAAGTGGGTATAGAGGGCTCTTTCGATAAAGTACTTGCAGGAAAGAACGGTGTCGTCATAATGCAGAGACTCACTGGTGGCGACTGGATAACTGTTGATGTGGCAGGGAGCGTTAAGCCGACCGACGGTTTTGACGTAGTCACAACCCTCGACATTGACCTGCAGGATGTAGCCGCATCTGCACTTATGACTCAGCTGAAGAAACATAATGCCCACCACGGCTGTGCCATAGTAATGGAAGTGGCAACAGGCGATATAAGAGCAATAGTAAACCTGGAACAGGGCAAGGACGGGAGTTATCATGAATCCTACAATTATGCCATTGCAGAAAGCACTGAACCCGGATCAACATTTAAGCTTCCGGTGATCATGGCAGCTTTAGAGGATGGAGTGGTAGACACCGGAGATATTGTCGATACCGGGACAGGAAGTGTGAAATTCTATAATAAGACCATCAGGGACACACGTGAGGAAGGATATGGCAAACTGACAGTGAAAGAGGTATTCGAGAAATCATCAAACGTCGGAACATCGAAGCTGATCAACGAACACTATAAGAATAACCCGAAGGATTTTGTTGACAGGCTCTATGCAATGAGGCTGAATGAAAAACTGAACATCCAGATAATGGGCGAGGGGGAGCCTTTGATAAGATACCCGGGCGACAAATACTGGTCGGGACTCTCACTGCCAATGATGTCACACGGTTATGAGGTACAGATGACACCACTGCAGATACTCACTTTCTATAATGCAGTGGCAAATGATGGAAGAATGGTGAAACCACGATTCGTTACGGCAGTGATGCGAAACGGAGCTGTGATAAAACACTTTGAACCTGATGTGATTATTAACTCCATCGCCTCACGTTCAACCATCAAAAAAGCAAAGATAATGATGGAGGGTGTTGTTGAACGTGGTACGGCAATGAACCTGAAAAACGCAAATTATAAGATCGCAGGTAAAACAGGAACTGCTCAGATAGCTCTTGGTAAATCAGGTTACAGATCGGGTGCAAGAATCTCATACCAGGCTTCCTTTGCAGGATATTTTCCGGCAGAAAATCCCCTTTATTCATGTATCGTAGTGGTGAATGCACCATCCAATGGAGTTTATTACGGCAATCTGGTGGCAGGAACAGTGTTTAAAGAGATATCCGATAAGATATATGCAACAAATTTCTTCAGGGATTACAGTGAGGAGAAGGATGAAGATATTATTGCTTCTGCTCCTGAAGCAGGTAACGGATACCGTGAAGATATCAATATGGTGCTTAAACAGATGGATGTCAGGTATAAAAGATCAGCTGATAATGAATGGGTGACAACAAGAGAAAAAGGAGACACGATAAGTCTTGTAGGTTTGAACATTAATGATGGACATGTACCGGATGTAAGGGGGATGAGTCTCAGAGATGCAATATTCCTTCTTGAAAATTCCGGTTACAGAGTCAGGTACAGGGGTAAGGGCAAAGTAATCAGACAGTCACCCGCCCATGGTGTAAAATATTTCAAAGGACAGATAGTATCACTGGAGCTTAATATGTGAGATGGCAGAGCTTGAAAAAATATTATCAGGAATAGATGTTATTTCCTTTTTTGGCTTAAGGCAGAAAGAAATTGAAAATATTGTCTTTGACTCCCGTAATGTCAAAAAAGGCTCTTTGTTCATTGCTGTAAAAGGAACCTTAACCGACGGACACGACTATATAAATGATGCCATACTATCAGGTGCGTCAGCTGTGGTTTGTGAAACACTACCTGATGATTATAACAGGGATATCTGCTGGATACAGGTCAGGGATGCAGCAAAGGCCCTGGGTATAGCCTCCTCCAACTTCTATGGAGGACCTTCTGCCAGGTTAAAGCTGATAGGTGTAACAGGTACCAATGGTAAAACAACTATTGCAACGCTCCTCTACAGGGTTTTTAAAGGACTGGGTTTTAAATGCGGCCTGTTCTCTACAGTATGTAATTATATAATCGACCGTCAGCTTCCTGCAACACATACTACACCCGATCCTGTGCAACTGAACAGGTTATTATCGGAAATGGCTGATGCTGGTTGTGATTATGCATTCATGGAGGTAAGCTCGCACTCTGCCGCTCAACACAGAGTCGAAGGACTGGAGTTCGCAGGGGCGGTATTTACAAATCTGACACATGATCATCTCGACTATCACAAGACATTTGCCAATTACCTGAAAGCAAAAAAAAGCTGGTTTGACTCTTTACCGGAGAAAGCATTTGCTCTTGTTAATGCTGATGACAGAAACAGCGGTGTGATGCTGCAGAATTGCAAAGCCAGACCATATACATACTCCATGAGGAGCATGGCAGATTTCAGATGTACGATAATTGAACAGAGTTTTGAAGGGATGGGCCTCAGGATAATGGGAGAGGAGTTATGGACAAGGTTTATAGGCGATTACAATGCTTCAAACCTGCTTGCCGTATATGCCGTATCAGAACTGCTGGATGCACCCGGCAAAGAAGTACTGACAATAATAAGCAACCTCGACTGTGTGCCCGGCAGGCTCGAAGTAATCAAATCACCGGAGGGTATAACAGGTATTGTCGATTATGCACATACTCCCGACGCATTAGTCAATGTTATCGGTACAATTAACAACATAAGGAGTAACAATATGAAGCTGATAACGGTTGTTGGTGCAGGCGGTGACCGTGATAAAGGCAAAAGGCCGAAAATGGCCAGGATATCTGCAGATGGAAGCACAAAACTGATATTGACCTCTGATAATCCCAGAACGGAAGATCCCGAAAAAATCATTGACGACATGGAAGAAGGTCTTACACAGGATCTTAAGAAAAAAACAATAAGGATTAGCGACCGGCGTGAAGCAATAAAAACCGCTGTCATGCTTGCATCTGCAGGTGATGTGATACTTGTAGCGGGTAAGGGACATGAACCTTACCAGGAGATTAACGGAATAAGACATCATTTTGATGACAGAGAAGAACTGAAAAAAGCTCTGTCGCAGGAATAAAAAAATTTACACCATGCTCTATTATTTGTTTGAATATCTTGAAAAGCTGAATGTCCCGGGGGCAGGGGTGTTTGTTTATATATCATTCAGATCAGCCGCTGCAGTCATTACGTCACTTCTCATTTCTATGCTCATAGGGAAGAAAATTATCACTTTCCTGAAAAAGAAACAGGTAGGGGAAGTTGTCAGGGATCTCGGTCTTGAAGAACAGTATCAGAAAAAAGGTACTCCTTCAATGGGAGGACTGATAATACTTGCATCCATTCTGATCCCAACCCTTCTGTTTGCAAAGCTCGATAATGTTTATGTTTTACTTATGCTGCTGACAACAATATGGCTGGGATCAATAGGTTTCATCGACGACCATATTAAGATATTCAAAAAAAACAAGGAAGGCCTTGCCGGGAAATTTAAAATAGCAGGACAGATAGGTCTGGGAATAATTGTAGGACTTACACTTTTTTTCAGTGATGATGTGAAAATAAGTGAAAAGGTGGATGTCTCAGAGCTTACGGCAAAAGAGAGGACAGAGGTTTTAGATCCCGGAGTCGATGAATCGCAAAGGGTTGAGATACCAACAGAAAGAAAGTCAACAAAAACAACAATTCCGTTTGTAAAAAACAATGAATTTGATTATGCCTGGCTTGTAGCCTTTATTGATAAAGACCACAGGCAACCATGGACATGGCTGGTTTTTATTGCTATAATAGTTTTCATTCTTACAGCAGTATCCAACGGGGCTAATCTTACCGATGGTCTTGACGGACTTGCGACAGGCACTTCTGCCATTATTGGCACAGCACTGGGAATACTGGCATATCTCTCAAGTAATATCATTTACGCCGACTATCTGAATATAATGTTTATACCGTATACCGAAGAGCTGGTGATATTTGCAGCTTCATTTATCGGAGCCACCATAGGCTTCCTCTGGTATAATTCATATCCGGCACAGGTATTTATGGGAGATACCGGCAGCCTTGCCATTGGCGGGATCATTGCAGTTTTTGCCATAGTGATCAGAAAGGAGCTGTTGATACCTATACTGTGCGGTATATTCCTGGTGGAGAATCTCTCTGTGGTAATACAGGTGGGCTGGTTTAAACGTACAAAGAAAAAATATGGTACTGGAAGAAGGGTATTCAGAATGGCGCCACTGCATCATCATTATCAGAAAAAGGGATACCCGGAGCCAAAGATTGTGATACGCTTCTGGATTGTAGCGATAATGCTTGCAGTGTTCAGTATTGTTACACTGAAGATAAGATAGTAGTATCTGAATGAAGAAGAAGATTGTAATAATAGGAGCAGGTGAGAGCGGTACAGGCTCAGCACTTCTTGCATACAAGCAGGGATTTGATGTTTTTATTACCGACAACGGAACCATAAAAGATAAGTATAAAGATATACTAGAAACCAGGAAGATAAGATGGGAAGAAGGTAAACATACTGAAGATGAGATATTGACGGCCTATGAGGTTATAAAAAGCCCCGGTATCCCCGACAATATACCACTGATAAGGAAAATACATGATAAAGGAATACCGGTAATCTCTGAAATAGAATTTGCAGGCAGATATGCCCGGGGCATAAAAATATGTGTGACAGGCAGCAATGGTAAAACTACAGTTACAAATATGATCTGTCATATTCTCACGCAGGCAGATAAAAATGTGGCAATGGCAGGAAATGTGGGAAACAGCTTTGCAATGGCCGTGGCTGAAAAGGATTATGACTATTACGTGATAGAGCTTAGCAGTTTCCAGCTTGACGGAATGTACAATTTCAGGGCCGAAGTGGCCATACTGATGAATATTACACCCGATCATCTCGACAGGTACGGATACGAACTTCAGAAATATATCGATTCGAAATTCAGGATCATACAGAACCAGGGCAAGACGGATTTCCTTATATACTGGGCGGACGACCCAATTATAAGTAAAGAATTGCCTGTACGGGATCCGCAAATGACACTTCTGCCTTTTTCCGCTACGATAAAGGAAAACATGGCTTCATATATCGAAAACGAAGAAATAATAATTGATTACCAATATAAAACTAACCTTATGACTATTCATGAACTGGCACTAAAAGGCCGCCATAACACCTATAATTCTATGGCAGCTGCTATTGCGACAAAGGTGCTGGGTATCCGGAAGGAAACCATCAGAGAAAGCCTGGCTGATTTTCAGGGAGTTGAACATCGTCTTGAACCGGTAATAAAGGTGAGCGGCATCAACTTCATAAATGATTCAAAAGCAACAAATGTAAACTCAACATGGTATGCTCTTGAATGTATGGAAACAAATATCGTATGGATAGTGGGTGGTATTGACAAGGGGAATGATTATTCCGGATTAATCCCGGTGGTAAAGGAAAAGGTAAGGGCTGTAGTATGCCTCGGGAAAGAGAACAGGAAGATTCTTGAAGCATTTACTGAAGTAGTATCCACAATCATTGAGACAGCATCAATGGAAGAGGCTGTAAGGTCGGCTTATTACCTTGCAAAAAAGGGTGATACCATTCTGCTTTCACCTGCCTGTGCAAGTTTCGACCTGTTCGACAATTATGAAGACCGGGGCCGTCAGTTTAAAGCGTCAGTACGTAATCTGTAATGGGATATTGAAATGGAGAAGGGCTGGCTGACAAAGACATTCAAAGGCGACAGGGTAATATGGGGCCTTGTAGCAATCTTTATGGTCTATTCACTGCTTTCTGTTTATAGTTCATCGGTGGGGATAGCCTTCAAAAACTATGGGGGAAATACAACATATTTCCTCAGAAGCCAGTTCTTTATGCTCCTGCTCGGACTTATAATAATGGTGGTGGTCCATTATCTGCCTTACAGAATCTACTCGGCAATGGCAGGTCTCTTTCTGATAGTCGCGGTGGGATTATTGATCATTACTCTTATTTTCGGGGCCAGGATTAATGAAGCTACACGGTGGCTCATAATTCCCGGAACAGGTTTCAGGATACAAACATCCGACATTGCCAAGGTGGCACTGGTGATATACCTCTCAAGGTCGCTGGGAAAATACCAGAATGAATTAAAGGATTTCAGGCTGGTGACTAAATACTTTATGTTGCCTGTGGCTGTAATATGTGCCCTTATTATGCCTGAGAACCTTTCCACTGCCATGATGATCTTTACGATAAGCATAATAATAATGTTTATAGGCAGAATTCCATTCAGGTTTCTCCTGGCTTACGTCGGGATGGCTGTAATAGGTGTAGTCATTTTTGCACTGGTAATCAGTGCGGTAACAAAGGATAACAGGGTTGAGGTATGGAAAAACCGTATTGAGACTTTCTTTTCGGCTGAAGCAGATGAGGACAGTAATTACCAGTCGAACCAGGCAAAAATAGCAATTTCCACGGGAGGCCTTTTTGGTAAGGCTCCCGGCAGAAGCACCCAGCGTAATATGTTACCACAATCAAATTCCGATTTCATTTTTGCTATAATCATCGAGGAATATGGTCTTATACTGGGAGCAATCCCATTGGTACTGGCATATATGATACTGTTGTTCAGGGCAATAGCCATCGCCAAGAAGTGTGAGACCGCATTCCCGGCATTCCTGGTGCTGGGTCTTACAGTTATGATAGTGGTACAGGCAATGTTTAACATGTTGGTGGCTGTTGGCCTGTTCCCTGTTACGGGTCAGCCACTTCCTATGGTAAGCTGGGGCAGGACATCCGTACTCGTTGTCAGCTTTTCAATAGGTGCAATACTGAGTGTGAGCAGAGTGGTAAATGCAAGGATAAGTGAAGAAGAACTATCTGAGGAAGAGAAATTTGATGAAGGAGAAAGGATATATGAAACTTCATAGTAACATAAGGGTCATAATAAGCGGAGGAGGTACCGGAGGCCATATTTTTCCTGCTATCTCAATAGCAAATGCTCTTAGAAAAGCAGAACCGGGGATAGAGATCCTTTTCGTTGGTGCTGAAGGAAGGATGGAGATGGAGAAGATACCTGCCGCCGGATATGAAATAAAGGGATTACCCGTTGATGGCTTTTACAGAAGCCTGACACCCAGGAATTTTATTGTACTATGTAAGTTTGTCAGAAGCCTGTCACTGGCAAAAAGAATTATCAGGGAATTCAATCCCGATGTTGTTGTGGGGGTCGGTGGATATGCAAGCGGTCCGGTGTTACGACAAGCAGGGAAAATGGGAATAACCACACTTATTCAGGAACAGAATAGTTATGCCGGCATTACGAATAAGATGCTTTCAAAAAAGGCCTCAGTGATCTGTGTTGCATATGATAACATGGAAAAATATTTCCCGGCAGCGAAAATAATCAAAACAGGAAATCCCGTACGACAGACCTTCGATAACCTGGAAACTCTGAATAATGATGCAAGATCATTTTTTAAGCTCGAAAAAAACCAACCGGTAATACTCGTACTGGGAGGATCTCTCGGGGCCGGCACAATCAATAAAAGCCTTTCAGAGAATATCGAAAGGTTGAAAACATCGGACTGCCAGTGGCTGTGGCAAACGGGCAGGATATATTTCGAAGATGTGAATGCACTCGTCAATATTTCAGGAAGTGAAAATATTAAAGTGTATGATTTTATCGACAAAATGGACTATGCTTTTGCTGTAGCTGACATCATTATCTCAAGGGCAGGGGCAGGGACAATTTCAGAACTATGCCTGGTCGGTAAACCTGTAATACTCATCCCTTCACCAAATGTTGCCGAAGATCATCAATCGCACAATGCAATGGCCCTGTACAACAGAGATGCAGCAATTATGATAGATGACGATAAGGCTGTAACATCTCTTGTTGAAGAGGCAATAAGACTTGTTGAGGACAAGGAGCGGAGAAAAAGACTGTCGGAGAATATTAAGGAAATGGCTGACAGGGATGCCGATATGAGGATTGCCCGGGAAATACTTAAACTGTCAGGTAAATGATCGATTTCAGTAAAATAGAAGGATTATATTTTGTCGGTGCAGGAGGCATCGGGATGAGTGCCCTGGCTTTTTACTTCAGCGAGAAAGGATATACAATTGCAGGTTACGACAGATCATCGGGAAGTATTACTGATAAACTTATTGAGTCAGGATGCGGGATATCATTTAAGGATGAAATAGCACAAATACCGTCATATTTCAGGGATATTAAAAACAAAAGAGAAATAGTGGTGGTATATACTCCTGCAATACCCGCACAAAGCAAAATACTGAGTTATTTCAAGGATAATGGTTACAGCCTTTTCAAGAGATCGGAGATACTGGGAGAAATATCCTTAAAGACTGATACAATAGCAGTAGCGGGAACTCATGGTAAAACAACTGTCTCTGCTATGACAGCACACCTGCTTAAACAGTCGAAAGTAGATTGTTCTGCTTTTCTGGGAGGGATATCAAAAAACTATAACTCAAATATCCTAACCGGGAGTGGAAGATATACCGTAATGGAAGCAGATGAATTCGACAGATCGTTTCACAGGCTGAGTCCCCTTATGGCAGTAGTCACTTCAGTGGATGCAGACCATCTTGATATTTATGGTGATCACGGGACAATGATAGAGGCCTATAATGAATTTTGCGGCAAGGTACGGAAGGATGGAATTATTCTGATTAACAACCATATAAAAAACAAGATACATAAGCCTGACAACGTTGCATACCATACTTACGGAGGTGATAAAGATGCTGATTTCAGGTATTTTGATATTGAACACAAGGGTGATCACTACCAGTTCAGCCTCAGGATGCACGACAACAGGGTAATAAAAAATCTAACATTCCCATATCCCGGAATAATAAATATTGAAAATATTACTGCTGCCATCGTTATTGCACTTTTCTGCGGTGTTACGGAGGATGAGATACGTAAGGGGGTGCAAACATACAGGGGTGTAAGACGAAGGTTTGATATAAGGCTCAACCTACCCGTCCTGGCCTATGTTGATGATTATGCACACCACCCTGAGGAGATCAGGGCACTTATAATGTCGTTACGTGAATATTTCAGTGGCAGGAAAATTACAGGCATATTCCAGCCTCACCTGTTCTCGCGAACCAGGGATCATGCTGATGGTTTTGCCTCTGCCCTCGATGAGTTGGATGAGACCATACTTCTCCCTGTCTATCCTGCGCGCGAAAATCCTATACCGGGAGTAACATCGGAACTGATATTCAATAAAATGAAAACTGGCAGGAAAAGTCTCTGTACAATGGACGACATACCCGGAATCCTGGATATAAAAATGCTTGATGTACTTGTAACAATAGGTGCAGGCGATATAGACAGACTTGCAGATCCTATTGAGAAGAAGCTTAAAAGTGAGATAATGAAATGATCAGGAAGATAGTTAAAATATTATTGATTATTCCGGTATTATACATGATAATGATACCCTTCTTCTTTGCTATTTCAGCTATCTCGGGTCCATGTACAAAGATACTGATAAATATTACAGATTCATCAGAATATCAATTTGTTACAAAGGGGCACCTGATGAATATGGTATATGGTACAAGCAGTAAGATACTTGGCCGGCCACTCAGCGAGGTGCCTGTTACGGATATTGAAAGAAGAATAAAGACCATAAAAGAACTTAAGGAGGTTGAGGTATATACAGCGATTGACGGAACACTTCATATTTATGTTAATCAGCGAAATCCAATAATGAGAATTATCCCTGATGAAGGAGGCGATTTCTTTGTTGATGAAGATGGTTTTATATTCAGAAAGAGAAACTTGTATAACCCACGCCTGCACATCATCGAGGGCAATATCGACATTACTCCGGCAATGCTTGATAATGTAAGTATACTCGACACAGCTGTTAACGGCACTATACTAAAGGATATATATCATTTTGTGGATTTTATAAGAGATAACAGTTTCTGGTCGGCTCAGATTGACCAGATTTATGTAAACAGAGAAAATGAAATAGATCTCATTCCCCGTGTGGGAAACCACACTATACATATGGGAACATTTGAGAACTATGAAGATAAACTGAGAAACCTTAAAGCTTTTTATGAGAAAGTACTTCCTGAAGTAGGTTGGGATAAGTACTCGGTAATAAATCTTGAATTCGGGGATCAGATAGTATGCAGAAGACGATAATTAATAACCATATTTAAATCATATGAACAACAGTGAACAATATGTAGCAGCTATCGACATAGGAACCACCAAGATAGTGGCTATTGTCGGTAAGAAAAACGAGAATAACCTTATCGAGATTCTCGGGTTAAGCAAGGCTCTTTCAAAAGGAGTAAAAAGAGGTGTTGTAATGAATATCGAAGAAACGGTTAATGCTATCAGGACAACTGTTGAAGATGTTCAACAACGATCAGGTATTCTTTTCTCGGAAGTGTTTGTCGGAATAGCCGGCCAGCATATTAAAAGCATGAAGAGCCGTGGATACATTATGCGTGATTCCTATGAGGATGAAATAAAGAAAGATGAAGTTTTCAGGCTTATAGAGGATATGCATAAGATCCACATTGATATCGGTGAGGAGATAATACATGTTATCCCTCAGAATTTTATTGTCGATAATGAAACAGGGGTAAAGAACCCGATAGGGATGTGCGGAAGACGACTGGAAGCCAATTTCCATATTGTAATTGGTCAGGTTGCTGCAGCCAAAAATATCGAAAAATGTATCCGGAAGGTTAACCTGGCAGTTAAGGATATGATTCTCGAACCGCTTGCATCAGCTGATGCAGTACTTACTGAAGATGAAAAGGAAGCAGGTGTTGTGCTGGTAGATATAGGAGGTGGTACAACTGACCTGGCAGTATATTACGATAATATTATTCGTCATACTGCAGTGATACCTCTTGGCGGCAATGTAGTTACAAAAGACATTAAGGAGGGGTGTGCCATTTTGCAACGTCATGCCGAACAGCTTAAATTGCAGTATGGATCGGCTCTTGGTGATATTGCTCCGGAGGATAAGGTTGTGTCAATACCAGGTATAAGCGGAAGGGAACCCAAGGAGATATCATTTAAAAGCCTGGCATATATAATACAGTCAAGGATGGAAGAGATAATAGATTTCATCAATTTCGAGATACAGAATTCAGGATATGCCGAAAAACTGGCTGCAGGTGTTGTAATAACAGGCGGAGGATCGATGCTCAGACATCTGCCACAGCTGATGAAGTTTAAAACAGCAATGGATGTAAGGATTGGATTACCGAATGAACACCTGGCCGGTTCAAGCAAGACCGAAATAAATCAACCCATGTATGCTACAAGTGTGGGATTGATAATGCGTGGTTTCGAATATCTTGAAACATACAAACAATCATTTAATATCGGTCGAAAGAGCGAGTTTGTACGTCCTGAAACAGATCCTGAAAAAGAAATGGAACAGAGTGAGGATGGAATGGAGTATCCCGAGCAGCAAAAGACTACTCTGGCCGAAAAAATCAGAATAATGATGCAGAATATGTTTGAGGTCGAAGACCAGTCAATAAACTGATAAAGGTTGTGATATCTGATAACTCACTGTTCATGAACATTTAAAAACTAATGCTATGCCTGATGATATAATGAACTTTGATCTGCCCGTTGAAAGATCATCGATAATTAAGGTCCTTGGTATTGGCGGCGGAGGTAATAACGCTGTCAATCATATGTTCGAAAAGGGAATCAAGGATGTAAATTTTGTGATATGTAATACCGACCACCAGTCTCTTACCGGGAGTCCTGTACCTGTTAAGATACAGATCGGTGAAGAGCTTACCGAAGGTATGGGTGCCGGCAGCCAGCCGGAGAAGGGCAGGAAAGCTGCACTGGAGAATATAGGGGAAGTAATGGAGGCCCTGGGAGGGAATACCAGAATGGTATTTATTACCACAGGACTGGGAGGAGGCACCGGCACAGGTGCTATACCTGTAGTGGCCAAAGCGTGTAAGGAAGCAGGTTTACTGACCATTGCAGTCGTTACCATTCCTTTTAAATCGGAAGGCAAAATACGTATAAGATATGCCATCGATGGTATTACCGAGCTGAAGGATCATGTAGACTCACTATTGGTAATAAATAACGAGAAGCTCCGGGAAATTTATGGTAATCAGGGAGTATCGTCAGCATTCTCGAAGGCTGATGACGTGCTTGCTACTGCAGTAAAAGGAATAGCTGAGATAATCACTGTTGCAGGATATATTAATGTTGATTTCTCTGATGTTGAGACAGTCATGAAAGATTCGGGTGTTGCGCTCATGGGTATGGGAGAAGCAGCCGGTGAAAACAGAGCCATACGTGCCATAGAAAATGCCCTTAATTCGCCACTTCTTAATTCAAACGATATCACAGGGGCAAAAAGCATACTAATCAATATATCCTCAGGAAAGGGAGAACACGAACTGACCATGGATGAACTGGGTGAAATAACCGACTATATGTATGAGGCAGCTTCGGAAGATGCATTGATAATCAGGGGATTATCGCAGGATGAGAGCCTTGGTGAAAATATTTCAGTGACTGTTATAGCAACAGGATTTGAGGCAAACAGTATTTTCCTTCCCTATAAAACAAAAAAGACCAGGCAGGTTGAGATCTTGTCAAATAAAAGTGATGTTCCACCCGTTATGGATACACACAAGGATGATGAATCCTTCTCGGTTCATAAAAAAGGCAAAAAGCTGATAATAACAGATTTTGAAGAAGACTCACAATGTGAATTTGATTTCGGAATGTCAGGGAATTTTAATGAGGATAAGGAAACAAGAGAAAGAGATGATGAGGCTTTCGAAGATGAAGAGGATAAATCCGATACAACACTCCGCAAGGTGAAACATATGCAGAATATTATGAAGAAAGAGGGTGTCTCAAGCAAAACAATGAAGGAAAATATTGAAGCATTTGAAGATGTACCGGCCTATGTCCGGAGAAACATGCTTCCTGACAATTCAGAAAAACCTTCGGATAGTAAATTATCGAGGTTTACACTCACCACAGATGATGAGGATGGCCCTGTGCTCAGGGAAAACAATGCTTACCTCAACGATAATGTTGATTGAAACAATATTGACTTTTTCAACACCCCCCACATATTTTTCTATATTTGCGCTGATGATTAAGACTGTATCAATATTGTTGCTTCTGATGCTTCCTGCCGGTCTGTTAGCCCAGAGTGAAAAACCTGCAGGAAGAAGAATGGTAAAACAATTCAGTCTATCCGAAGATTATGCAGAAGAGATTTCTGTTCCGTTCGATACGGTTTTCTCATTGTTCCATCGCCACCGTATAGCATATAAATATTCGTCATTGAATGCGACATTGGGTAACTACGGTCTGCCTTTTTACCAGTTGAATTTCTTTGATCGTGTTACGGATCCTGATAAATTTCTCTATTCCACTTATTATCCATTTATTTTCCAACCGGACAATGTTGTTTTTATGGACACACAGGTGCCGTTTACAGAGATGGCATGGACATACGGGGCTCCCAGGGAGACATCGGAACAGACATTCAGGGTACGACACTCACAAAATGTAAACAGGTATTTTAATTTCGGACTTATCTATGATATTATTTACAGTCTGGGTCAGTATAATTACCAGAGAGCCGAAGATAAAACCTTTACTTTCTACTCTTCATATACAGGCCCCCGGTATAAAGTCTATTTTTCATCGGGTATAAATAATATCAAATCGTATGAAAATGGAGGAATAACAGGAAGCGATCAGCTGCCCTTATTCGATACCAGAGAAGTGCCTGTAAACCTGGGGAGTCTGAACATGGCAATCAGCATGTTGAATAACAGGAATATACTCCTTGCTCAGAAATATACATTCGGTAAAAAAACCGTTGAAAGAGATACTGTGGCAGAGCAAAAGAAGGGTTTTCTGGGATTAAGCGGTACTATCTCCCATATCTTCTCATGGGAGAACAACAAAAGAACATACACAGATGATTCTCCGGGATCAGGGTTTTATGACACGGTATATATTAATGAAACAAAAACATTTGATTCTCTATATTCGCGGAGCATACAGAATACTGTGCGATTTGATTTTACTACGGATGAGACACGAAGATTCAATCTGGGAGGAGGAGTGGGGGTACGGAATGAAATGTGGAAATACAGCCAGATAATCCCTACACATGATACACTGATTGCCGATACTTCCTTATGGAACAAAAGCAACAATATCCTTCTGGGCAGGTTATACAATAATCTCGGGGAAAAATTCAGGTGGATGGCAAACGGAGAGCTTTTTCTTACAGGGTACAGAGCAGGGGATTTCAACATTGCAGGAGAAATAAGAAAATCGTTCGATTGGGATAAGGGAGTTGCATCATGGCTTATAAACGGCAGTATAGCTAACAGGCAGCCTTCATTCTGGTATGAACAATGGGGCGGGAATCATATCGAGTGGCATAATGATCTGAATAAGGAGTTAAGGGTCGATATAGGAACATCGTTTATTTATCCTGCCCGTAATACTGAGCTTAAGCTGAACTATGCAATTATTGATAATTATACGGGCTTCGATGAAAATGCTTTGCCTTTCCAGCATCAGGGAGGATTATCGGTTGCCGCTTTCTCGGTGAAAAAAGAATTCATTGCCTGGAAATTTCATTTTAATACTGATATACTTGTACAGAAGAGCAGCAATGCATCGGTCCTTGATCTTCCAATACTTGCAACCCGGACGGCCGGTTTTTTTGAACATCTCTTCCGTTTCAAAAAAACAAACGGACGGCTTAACACACAGCTGGGAATAGAAGTATTCTATCATACATTATATCATTCTTATTCATATATGCCTGCAACCGGAAGGTTTTACAATCAGTCGCCGGAGAAGACCGGAAATTACCCCTTTATTAATGTTTTTCTCAATATTAAACTCAAAAGAACGCGTATTTTCATCATGTCTGACCATTTAAACTCCGGATTATTGAGTTATAATTACTTTTTAACACCCTCTTATCCTTTGAATGAGAGGATGTTACGCTATGGACTTGCATGGACCTTTTATAATTGAAAAATTGTTGTATCTTTGCACCCGTTTTTTAAAGCCGGAAACGGATGTTAAACTAATACGACAATTTTGGAAAAGATTATTATTATAATATTGATATTCCTGGAGGCAATGACGGCTTCAATTAGCAAGAAACCGGTTTCCTCTGAGGACATTGGTGCCCCGGTAAATATTGATCTTGATTCTATAAGGAGCAGGGGGAAACTTATTGCAGTAACAGACTATAATTCCACGAACTATTTTATTTACCGTGGCGAGCCCATGGGCTTTCATTATGAATTGCTAACGGCATTTGCCGATTATATCGGAGTCGATCTTGAGATGATTACAGAAAACCATCTCGAAAATGCCTTTGATCTTCTTAACGAAGGAAAGGCTGATATGCTGGCGATTGGTCTTACTATTAATGCAACACGTAAAAACGATATCCTTTTCAGTGATCCGATATATGAGACCAGGCAGGTTCTTGTACAGAGGAAACCGCCTCAGTGGCAGTTTATGACACAGGATAATATTAACAGGAAGCTTATCAGGAACCAGCTGGATCTGGCGGGTAAGACTGTTTTTGTTCAGGAAAGATCTTCTCACTCTGAACGCCTGCATTCGCTGGCCCGTGAAATAGGTGATTCAATCATTATCGTTGAGGCACCCTCCGATGCAGAAAAACTGATACAATATGTTGCAGATGGAGATATTGATTATACAGTATGTGATGAGAATATAGCCAAGGTAAACGCCACATATTATCCACATATTGATATCAAAACGCCTGTCAGTTTTCCGCAGAATATTGCTTGGGGACTAAGAAAGAATAATTCCGGTATGTTGTTAAAGGAGCTGAATCACTGGCTTGCTTCATATAAAAAGACCGGTGATTATGCCCTTCTTTATGCGAAATATTTCAGGAACACCCGCTCAAGCAGAATAGTTAAAAGTGATTATTATGCACTCTATACGGGGAGAATTTCACGCTGGGATGATATGATTAAATCAGCAAGCAGCGACATTAATTGGGATTGGCGCCTTTTGGCATCGCTTATTTACCAGGAATCCCGTTTTAATCCTGATGTAAGATCATGGGCAGGAGCATACGGTCTTATGCAGGTAATGCCGGGCACCGGCAAAAGACTGGGGATTGATATAACCTTGTCGCCGGCGAACAATATTAAGGCAGGGACACTCTATCTCGAAAAACTGCACTCTGTTTTTGATCCCAAGATCGAGGATGAGGCTGAAAGAATGAAATTTATCCTTGCATCATATAACGCAGGTCCCGGACATGTTCTGGATGCAATGAGACTGGCAGAGAAATATGGAATGGATCCACATAAATGGGAGGGTAATGTAGAATTTTGGCTGACAAAAAAGTCAGAACCTGTTTACTACAATGATCCTGTTGTGAGAAGCGGATATTTTAAGGGTACTGAATCGATAAATTTTGTAATTGAAATACTTGAGCGTTTCGAGCACTATAAAAATTTCATTCCGGAACATATAAGTCAGAATTACAACTAAAACAGTCTCTTCTAATCATATCTAATTGCTTTAACAGGCGTGATCCTGCTTATCAGTTTTGACGGCACCAGGAGCATGATGAGTATTGCTGCCATGGTCCCGGCATTTAGCAGCAGTATATGGATAAACTCAAGATTTACAGGGACAGTCTTGATATAGTATGAGGTAGGGTCCAGGGTTATCAGTCCTGTTTTCAATTGTATAAGTGCTATTCCTATACCGATAAGGTTACCCCATAACAACCCCTTACTTATAAGATATGCAGCCTGATAGATAAAAACCCTTCGTATTGTAGTATCCTCAGAACCAAGAGCTTTAAGCACTCCTATCATATTGGTTTTCTCAAGTATCAGGATAAGAAGACCTGAGATCATATTGAATCCGGCAACAACAAGCATCAGTAAAATGATGATTATCACATTAACATCCTGGAAATTGAGCCAGTCAAAGATCTGGGGATATTTCGCCCTGATATTGGTAACCTTGACTCTATCCTCATCTTCTGTAACTGTGTAGCCTATTGCATCCCGCACAGCCATAGTCATCTCATCGAGCCTGTCAAAATCACTGATAAATATTTCAAATCCACTGATCTGGTTGTCATCCCACCCGTTTAACCTCTTAATGTGACCTATATCACAAAAAACATAGATCTTATCAAAATCCTCAAGGCTGGTCTCGTAAATACCGCTGATTGTGAATAACCTCATTCTCGGGGGATCCTGTACAAAGTGCATGGCAAAGGAATCACCGGTTTTCAGATGGAGCATGTCGGAGATCTTTCTCGAAATGATCACATCATTTGTCCGGGCTGTGTCAGTTACCGTAAAAACAGATCCGTCAATCATATTTTTACTGAAATAACTCCAGTCAAAATCACTTCCCACTCCCTTAAGGATCACACCCTGAAAGTCGGTATCGGTCTTAATAATACCTGCTTTTGTGCCATAGACCTGTACATGACTGATACCAGGTATGTTTTTGATTTTGGGGATGAATTCCTGATCCTGGTATATGGGTGCTGTTTCAAATGAAATATTGGAGTCAAAATTGGTGATCTGGATGTTTGAGCCGAAACCTACTATTTTTTCCCTGATCTGTTGTTTAAAACCTGTAAGTATGGCAACCGCTATGATCATCACTGCAAGCCCCAATGCTATACCTATAATGGCAATGACATTTATCGGCCGGGAGAAGGATGTCCCTTCCCTTCTTCCTTTTATAAGACGTTGTGCTATGAAATAGGGTAAATTCATCTTAAACTGGATTCAAATTTAATAATTTCTCTGTGGAACTCAGTGTACTCTCTGTGGAACTCAGTGTAAGTTCTTATTTTTATCATAAATTGGCATAAAATATAAAATCTGTAGATTTGCTGTAAAGTATTATTAAAATGGTAAGACTATTTGCATTTTTATTGATCAGCCTTTTCACTTATTCCTGTACCGAAAGCAACCAAGTAACTGTTCCGGGTGCAAACCGGATAGATGAATACAGGCATCTTATTGAGAATAGAAAAGTTGCTGTTGTTGCAAATCAAACCTCAATGATAGGCCAGACCCATCTTGTTGACAGCCTGATAAATATAGGGACAGATATCAAAGTGATATTTGCACCGGAACATGGATTCAGGGAGCTTGCACCGGATGGGAACACAATACAGAACGGAAGTGATCCTCTTACCGGAATTAAGATTCTGAGTCTATATGGGACCCGGGTTAAACCATCTCCTGAGCACCTGGAAGATATTGATGTGCTTGTTTTCGATATACAGGATGTGGGAGTGAGGTTCTATACCTATCTTTCGACACTTCATTATGTGATGGAAGCCTGTGCAGAGAACAATGTAAAATGTATTGTCCTTGACAGACCGAATCCAAATGGTTTTTATTCTGACGGTAATATTGCCGACACGGCATACAGATCATTCGTTGCAATGCATCCCGTACCGGTTGTCACCGGTATGACAATAGGAGAATATGCCCGGATGATAAATGGTGAAAAATGGCTTGATAATGGTATACAGTGTGACCTTACGGTTATTAAGTGTAAAAATTACACTCATAATACTCTTTATGAGCTTCCAGTAAAGCCTTCGCCCAATTTGCCAAATATGACATCCATATATCTTTATCCTTCAATATGTTTTTTTGAAGGAACAAATATCTCGCTTGGACGGGGAACACCGTATCCTTTCCAGATGTACGGATCACCGCTGTTACCCGACAGGGGATTCAGCTTTACACCCGAGAGGCTTCCCGAATCAACAAATCCGCCTCTTTTGGGTGAAAAATGCTATGGAGTCGACCTGAGAGATGCGATAGAGGATAAACTGGTGCCTTCTCCCGGAATTAATCTTCAATGGATTATTGATGCCTATAACGATTATCCCGACAAAGAAGATTTCTTTACTGCATACATTGAGAGACTTGCAGCCGGACCGGAGCTTCGTGAACAGATACAAAAGGGAATGACAGCTGAGGAGATCAGGGCATCATGGGAAAAGGGTCTGGAAGAGTTTGGAAAGATCAGGGAGAGGTATTTGTTGTATCCCTGACCCCGCAACACCCCCGGGCTACTTTTTCAACGACCCCCCAACCCCCCATGGATTCTTTTTCAACGACCCCCCAACCCCCCATGGATTCTTTTTCAACGACCCCCCAACCCCCCTAAAGGGGGGCTGAAACCCCAAAGTAATAGGATTTTAGTAGAATTTGGGTTTTAAGCCCCCTTCAGGGGGCAGATAATCAGCCAGATGGCTGATTATCGAGGGTATTTCTCCCGGGATAAACCTTCAATGCTTCAGCAAGCGTCTCCATCGCATTTCTGAGATCATCTATCTTCAGCACATATGCTATCCGTGCTTCGTTTTTCCCATATCCGGGTGTGGAATAGAAGCCTGATGCCGGGGCAATCATAACGGTCTGGTTTTTATATTCGAATTCCTCAAGAAGCCATTGGGCGAACCTATCGGTATCATCAACAGGCAGTTTTACAACTGTATAGAATGCACCTAAGGGTTTGGGACAATAAACACCCGGAATTTTATTAAGAGCATCAACCATATAATCACGCCTTGCAGTATACTCCCTGTTTACCTCACTGAAATATTCCGGTGGTGTGTCTATTGAAGCTTCTCCGGCAATCTGACCAAGTCCGGGAGGTGAAAGACGGGCCTGTGCAAACTTAAGAGCGGTGGACAGAACATCTTTATTTTTAGTAACAAGGGCCCCGATACGGACACCACATTCGCTGTAACGCTTGGATATAGAATCGAGCAGTACTACATTATTCTCGATATCTGTCAGCTTCATAGCTGTAAAATGTTCTGCACCGTCATAGCAAAACTCCCTGTATGCTTCATCTGAAAAGAGCCACAAGTCATGTCTCTTTACAATATCCCTGAGCTGATAAAGCTCTTCTTTGGAATAAAGATATCCGGTCGGGTTATTTGGATTTGCTATAAGGATGGCCTTTGTTCTGGGAGTAATCTTTTTTTCTATATCTGCGATGGGGGGAAGCGCAAAATCGTCTTTAATAAATGAAGTAACAGGTACAATTTTTACACCTGATGATATGGCAAACCCATTATAATTTGCATACAGTGGTTCTGGTGTGATAACCTCGTCACCCGGATTTAAGCAGGAATTTAATGCAAAAAGTATTGCCTCTGATCCTCCTGTGGTTACAAGCAGTTCGGTATGATCAACATCAATGCCTATTTTCTTATAGTAGCCTGCCAGTTTGCGCCGGTATGACTCATTACCGGCAGAATGGCTGTATTCGATTACTTTCTGATCGATATTACGTAAGGCATTCAGTGCAACCTCCGGTGTAGGAATATCGGGCTGACCTATATTAAGAT
>Ga0272441_10002210_pt1 | contig 39999 bp, 50 predicted proteins | sample SSMProp6N_FD_193582 | JGI IMG/M metagenome (GOLD analysis project Ga0272441, IMG submission 193582) | Marine sediment archaeal communities from Little Sippewissett salt marsh, Falmouth, MA, United States - SSM-Prop-6N | ecosystem: Environmental > Aquatic > Marine > Wetlands > Sediment ... | reverse complement strand
GCGGCAGGCACACCTGGACGGTGGTGCCTGCCCCCAGACTGCTCTGTACGGCGATTCGGCCGCGATGGAGCTCGACCACGCGCTTCACGATGCTGAGGCCGATACCTGCGCCGCCAACATCGCGCGAACGGGATTCGTCCGCGCGGTAGAAACGCTCGAAGATGTGAGCCAGGGCTTCGGGAGCTATGCCGACCCCTGTGTCGGAGACCGTGATGACGACCTCGTCGTCCTGTCGTTCCACCCGAGCGTCCACTGCACCACTCGGCGGCGTGTAGCGGACTGCGTTGTCGAGCAGGTTCCCGAACAGGTGGCGCAAAAGCACCCTGGCGCCCTGCACCTTGACGTGGTCCTCGGTGGCGACGGACACGGCGACACCTTTCTGGTCGGCGAGGAGGGCAAAAGGCTCGGCGACGTCCTGCAGGAGAGCCCCAATGTCCACGGTCTCACGGTCCTGGAGTTGGGGGGCGGCGTCCATGCGGGCCAGCAGCAGGAGTTTGTCGACGAGCGCGTCGAGTTGGGCGACCTGTTGCAGGGCTTCGCCAAGCGCGGCTCTCGGATCGGGCTCACCCTCAGGGTTGTCCAGAGCCACCTCCAGGCGGCATTGGAGCGTGGCGAGGGGCGTGCGGAGTTCGTGAGCCGCATCGGCAGTGAACATCCGGAGCCGGTCGAACGCTGCTCCAAGGCGTTCGAGCATGCGGTTGATCGCGGCCCGCAGGCGGTCGACCTCGTCGCCGCTCGTCCCCACTCGGAGCCGGTCGTCGAGACGGCGCGACTCGATGCTCTCGAGCTCTGCGACGATGAGGTCGATTGGCTTGAGACTCCTGGAGGCCAGGAACCAGCCGCCACTCGCCGCCAGGACAACCATAGAGAGGAGCACGAGCAGGAGGTACTTCCGTAGCGAGCGGATCCGCTTGTCCAGGTCCCGCGTATACATGGCCACCTGGACGATCAGGTGTGGGGACACGCCGTTGCCTGCGGGGCTCGTGAGCACGCGGAACGAGCGTCGTCCCTCCCGCACGTGTACGGTCGTGAAGGTTGGGACGGCGGGTGCCAGGAGGGCATCCTCGGATGTTTTGAGCGCAGCAGCATAGCTGCGGGCGATATGCGCGTCGGCGAGGAACAACAGCTCCTTGTTCCGCTCGGCGTCTCGGAGGCGGTAGACGAAGTCCAGGTACGTCTCGTGGGCGATTTCTGTGGCTATGACCTCCTTGAGGGCTGCCAGATTGCCCGCGTGGGCCTGAGTATACGCCAGCCATTCGGCGTGCTCCTCCGCGAGCAGGCGATCTGCCTCGCTGCGCAAGCGATAGCTGATCAGGGCATACAGACCGCCGACCAGAAGGGAGCCGGAGAGGCCCAGCACAGCGGTGTACCAGAGCACGAGCTTGAGGCGGAGGGGCATCTACGGCGGCTCCTCGCTGAGGACGTAGCCGACCATACGCACCGTGTGGATCAGCCGCTTGTCGAACGGGTAGTCGACCTTGACGCGGAGGCGGTTGACGAGGACATCGAGCACGTTGGTAAGCGAATCGAAGTTCATGTCCCACACCGCCTCGATGATGGCGGAGCGAGTGGTCACGCTGCCAGCACGGCGCATGAGAAATTCGAGCAGTGAGTACTCCCGCGGCGTCAGATCGATATCCTGCTCGGCACGGGTGACGCGTCGGGTTGCGGGGTCGAGCACCAGGTCGGCGCACTGGAGCTTCACGGGCGCCATGCGGCGCGACCGCCGAAGAAGCGCACGCACCCTGGCGAGCAGCTCGGCGAAGTTGAAGGGTTTGGCCAGATAGTCGTCGGCTCCGAGGTCCAGGCCGGTCACCTTGTCGGTTGACTGGCCGCGCGCTGTGAGGCAGAGGATCGAACTCTCCACGCCGGCGCCGCGCAGCTCGCGGAGCACCTCGAAGCCGCTCTTCTTCGGCAGCAGAATATCAAGGAGAACAACGTCGTAGAGGCCTGTCTTCCCGAGGTAGGCGCCCTCCTCACCGTCGTGGGCAGTGTCCACGGCGTAGCCGTTCTCGCGCAAGCCTTTGGCCAGGTAGCTGGCCAGGCGCTTCTCGTCCTCGACCACCAGGATGCGCATGCTCGTCCCGATTCTCAGCAGGTCTGGGCTGTGCACGAGGCTCTACGTACTATAGTCAAGCGCACGGCCCAACGCAAGAGGCGGCAACCGAGGGGGGAGGGAAGGCTGCCAGGTTTGTGCCGTCATCTTAGGGGGAACTTGGTTGCAGGGTGGTTACGGGGGGCTTACGGCGATGAAAGGGGGGGATCGCGCGAGGGCAGAGGGAGGAGAGATCCGGGGGGGCGACGTGGGAGGGGCATGGGACGATGCGGGTAGGGGCCTCGGGAGGGCGGAGAAAAGGCAGGCGATAATTTCGACTTGACACATCTGAACTTGCGTGTATAATACAGGTCTTACGCGCTAGCGTAGCTCAATCGGCAGAGCAGTGGTTTTGTAAACCACAGGTTGTGGGTTCGAGTCCCACCGCTAGCTTACGTGCGCGCGGTATGGGCTGCGAGCATGTGTACGGGGGGATACCCAAGTGGCCAAAGGGGGCAGACTGTAAATCTGCTGGCGCTGCCTTCGCAGGTTCGAATCCTGCTCCCCCCATTCTCGCGGTGGTCGGCACCCGTGGCAAGGGGCCGAGGCGGGCGTAGCTCAAAGGTAGAGCCCTGGCCTTCCAAGCCAGTCGTGAGGGTTCGATTCCCTTCGCCCGCTCCAGGTCCAAGGCAGCCATTACTCCAGAGGCTGCTGGTGTAGCTCAGTTGGTAGAGCACCTCCTTGGTAAGGAGGAGGGCGTGGGTTCAAGTCCCACCACCAGCTCCACGGTTGCTCTTGTATCGAAAGCTCTCTTTTTGTCCCCGCTCCGAAAAGGTCGGGGCCGGCTCAAGGAGGATTGCTGAATGGCGAAAGAGGTGTTTCAGCGGACCAAGCCGCACCTGAACATCGGGACGATTGGGCACGTGGACCACGGCAAGACCACGCTCACTTCGGCCATCACTCTCGTGCTGGCCAAGCAGGGCCTGTCGAAGGAGCGATCCTTCGATAGCATCGACAATGCGCCCGAGGAGCGTGAGCGCGGCGTGACGATCAACGTTGCCCACGTCGAGTACGAAACCGCCGCGCGCCACTACGCCCACATCGACTGTCCCGGCCACGCCGACTACATCAAGAATATGATCACCGGTGCCGCCCAGATGGACGGCGCCATTCTTGTGGTTGGCGCCGACGACGGGCCGATGCCCCAAACCCGCGAGCACATCCTCCTGGCACGCCAGGTCGGGCTGCCCGCCATCGTGGTCTTCATGAACAAGGTTGACCTCGTCGACGATGAGGAACTCCTCGACCTGGTTGAACTCGAGCTGCGCGAGCTGCTCAGCAAGTACGAGTTCCCCGGCGACGATATTCCGGTGGTTCGAGGCAGCGCCCTGAAGGCCATGGAAGTCGGCGATCCGTCGGACCCCAACTGCAAGCCGGTCATCGAGCTGATGGAGGCCGTGGACAGCTACATCCCCGACCCTGTCCGCGATGTCGAGCAGAAGTTCCTCATGCCCATCGAGGACGTCTTCTCAATCAAGGGACGTGGTACGGTGGGCACAGGGCGCGTGGAGCGCGGCCGCGTTCACGTTGGGGACGACATTGAGGTCGTCGGCATCAAGGAAACCCGCAAGACCGTGGTGACCGGCGTTGAAATGTTCAACAAGACCCTTGAAGAGGGCATGGCCGGCGATAACGTTGGCGTGCTCCTGCGCGGCGTCGAGAAGAAAGACCTGCTCCGAGGCCAGGTGTTGGCCGCCCCGGGCAGCATCACGCCGCACACGCACTTCGAGGGCGAGGTCTACGTGTTGGCGAAGGAGGAAGGGGGCCGCCACACGCCCTTCTTCGCCGGCTATCGTCCCCAGTTCTACTTCCGCACGACGGACGTGACGGGGACGGTGAAGCTCCTGGGCGGCGCCGAAATGGTGATGCCCGGCGACAACGTGCGCCTGGAAGTGCAGCTCATCACCCCCATCGCGATGGAGGAGCAACTGCGCTTCGCCATCCGTGAGGGCGGGCGCACTGTGGGTGCCGGCGTTGTGACCAAGGTTATCGAGTAGGGAACACAACGTGGCCAAGAAGGCGCAGGCCCGGGACTATGTGACCCTCGAGTGCACTGAGTGCGGAGAGCACAACTACCGCACGAGCAAGCGCATCAAGGGCGGCACCCCGCGCCTCGAGATCAAGAAGTACTGCAAGCGCGACCGACACCACACCGTGCACAAAGAACGCCGCAAGTAGGTGTCGGTCCGGAGGCCTGTAGCTCAATTGGCAGAGCACCGGATTCCAAATCCGACGGCTGGGGGTTCGAGTCCCTCCAGGCCTGCCAAGTGGCCCAGTCGGGGTTCTGGTGAACGCACGAGCGGGGTTTCGGTGGGCGGTACCCCCCAAGGGAACGAACGGCAACGCTGGCTCGTGCGCCGGCCGGCGCCCCGGTAGCGGCGCGGCGAGGAACTTGTGCACATGGCTCTGAGCGTCTACAAAAAAGGGCAGGGCACTGCTGCACGCGGCATCGCCGGGCTGGTGGCCCTGCTGCTCGGCGTGTGGGCGGCACACCAGATGTGGTTCACCGTCTACGGCTGGCACTGGCCGTACCGCGTGTTCATGACCGCGCTCATCGCCTTCATCTTCGGCGGCCTCCCCCTCTACCTCATCTTGTTCCACCGGCAGGTGGCCGACCTGCTGATCGAGACCCAGCAGGAGATGAGGAAGGTTGCGTGGTCGACGCGCGGGGAGGTGATCTCGTCATCCATAGTCGTGCTCGTCACGGTGGCGCTGCTGGCCATGTTCATCTTCATCACCGACAGAATCCTGCTGGCGTTGGCCCAGCTCTTGGGGATCTACTGATGCCAACAGGTATGGGTGGGTGACTTCCATGGCGAAAAACTGGTACGTGTTGCGTGTCCAGACCGCCCGCGAGGACCAGGTCAAAGAGGGCCTGGAGAGGCGGGTGAACGCCCTGGGCATCGAGCACATGATCTCCAACATCGTGGTCCCGACCGAGAAGGTCAAGGAGATCAAGCGGGGCGCAACAACCGTGCGGGAGCGCAAGATCTACCCTGGCTACGTCATGGTCGAGATGGAACTCAACGACGACACCCTGGTGGTGATCAATGAGACCCCAGGCGTCGGGGGCCTCCTCGGCACGGGGAACACGCCGGTCCCGATGTCGGCCAGGGACGTCGAGAAGATGCTGATGGAAGCCGAGCGCACCGAAGAGGAACCGACCACGGAGATCAGCTTCGCGGCCGGGGACCGCGTGCGCATCAAGGAGGGCCTGTTCCAGAACTTCGATGGCGAGATCGAGGAGATCTGGCCGGAGAAGGGACAGGTCCGCGTGATCGTGAGCATCCTCGGGCGGCCCACGCCGGTCGAGCTGGAGTACTGGCAGTTGGAGAGCATCTAGTATGGCGAAGCAGGTCGTGGCAAAGGTGAAGCTACAGGTGTCTGGCGGCCAGGCTACGCCTGCGCCCCCTGTGGGCCCGGCCCTCGGTCAGCACCAGGTGAACATCGGGGAGTTCGTAAGCAAGTTCAACGACCAGACCAGGGACGCACAAGGCGTGACCATCCCTGTGGTGGTCACGATCTATAGGGATAGGTCGTTCACGTTCATCACCAAGTCGCCCCCCGCGGCCGTGCTCCTCAAGCAGGCGGCGGGCGTCGTCAAGGGCTCCCCTGTGCCGAACCGCGAGAAGGTGGCCAAGGTCACGCTCGCACAGGTCCAGGAGATCGCCCAGAAGAAGATGGTGGACTTGAATGCGACGAGTCTCGAGGCCGCGGTGCTCCAGGTCGAGGGCACAGCGCGGAGCATGGGCATCGAGGTGGTTGAGGCCTGACCCGTAGTTTGCCCCTGGCTCAATCGAAGGGGACGTTCCAGCGATGAAGCGCAGCAGACGCATTCGCGAGTGTGAGAGCAAAGTCGACGCGACGAAAGACTATGAGCTCGACGAGGCTCTCGACGTGATCAAGAACCTCCAGGGCGCGAAGTTCGACGAAACCGTCGACCTGGTGATGCACCTGGGTGTCGACCCCAAGAAGCCCGATCAGGCGCTGCGGGGCACGATCTCGCTGCCGAAAGGGATCGGACGCACGCTGCGGGTGATCGTGTTTGCCGAGGGCGAGCAGGCCGAACTCGCGCTGGCCGCCGGCGCGGACGAGGCCGCCGGGCAGGAACTGATCGACAAGATCCAGGGAGGCTGGCTCGACTTCGATGTGGCGATCGCAGTGCCGGCAATGATGCGGCTGGTCGGGCGCCTCGGGCGCCTTCTCGGCCCGAAAGGCCTGATGCCGTCGCCGAAGAGCGGCACGGTCACCGACGCGGTGGAGACGGCCGTTCAGGAGTTCAAGGCGGGCAAGATCGAGTACCGCACGGACGCCGGCGGAAACGTCCACGCGCCCGTGGGCAAGAAGTCGTTCGCGGTCGAGGATCTGAAGGCCAACATCGAGGCCTTCGTGGAGCGCATCCGCCAGGCGAAACCCGCTGCTGCCAAGGGGCGCTACATCCTTGGCATGACCGTCTCGACGACGATGGGACCCGGTTTGCGCCTGGCGATTTCGTGAGAGCGACGAAGAGAGGATCCCGATGCCTAGCGCCATCAACAAGCTTATGGTGGCGGAGCTGACCCGGAAGTTCCGCGAGATGCCGAGCGCTCTGCTCGTGGACTACACGGGCCTGAGCGCACCGGAGGCCGACGGCCTTCGGGCGAAGCTCTGCGAGCAGGGCGGCGGCATGATGATTATCAAGAACTCGCTGGCGAGCCTTGCTCTGCGCGAGCTCAAGCTCGACGCCCTGAGCGGCTTGCTCGATGGGCCTGTGGCGTTCGTCTACGGCGAAGACCCCGTGCTGCTCACGAGAACGGTGCGCGAGTGGCGCACCCGCCAGCACGAGATGGTCTGGCGCGGGGCCGTGATCGAGGGCGAGGTGGTCGGGCCGGACGTGGTGGGGGCACTGGCCTCCATGCCGCCGCTGCTCGTGCTGCGCGCGCAGGTCGTCGGGGCCATCGCCGCGCCCCTGACGGGTTTCGTGGGGGCATTGCAGGCGGTGGTCCGCAACTTCGCGGCCGTGGTCAAAGCCATCGCCGAGAAGAAGGAGAAGGAAGGCTAGCCGGGCGAACATCCCGGTCGTCGTGTGAACCCCTGCCACAGAATCGAGCAGAAGGAAATCCACAAGGAGGAAGGTTCGATGGGTGATGAACTGGCCACGATGGAGCTCGGGGCCGAGGCCCTACAGGTGGTTGAGCTCGTCAAGAACATGCCGGCCCTCCAGCTGGCGCGCCTGGTGAAGGCACTGGAGGAGGAGTTCGGCGTGACTGCCACGGCTCCAATGGCCATGGCAATGATGCCCGGCGGCGGCGCCGGTGCGGCGGAAGAGGCCGAGGAGCAGACGAGCTTCGACGTGCATATGACCGAGGTCGGCGACAGGAAGATCCAGGTGATCAAGGCGGTCCGCCAGGTCGTGAGCGGCCTGGGCCTCAAGGAGGCCAAGGCCGTCGTCGACTCCGTGCCCACGGCGATCAAGGAAGGGGTCTCGAACGAAGAAGCAGAGAAGATCAAGGCTGCTCTGGTCGAGGCCGGGGCTACCGTGGAGATCAAGTAGGCGACGGCGCCGGGGTCTCCTGCCCGCGGTCGGCCAGCACGAACGCCCCCCGGGGAAGACGGTACGCAGGCCGGATCCGTCGAGGCCACGGTTTGCGTGCGCCTTGCGACCGGACGGCGGCACCCCGTGCCGCGCTGTTGGCCCTGCCCCCATTTCCTTCGAGGACCACTGATGGAGATCCGCGACTATAGCCGCGTGGGCGATGCGGTCATCGTTCCCAACCTTGTCGAAATACAGACCAAGTCGTATCACGACTTCCTCCAGAAGGACGCGCCCCCGCGCCAGCGCGAAAGCCGCGGCCTGGAGGGGATCCTTCGTGAGACATTCCCCATCGAGAGCTACGACGGCACGCTCGCTCTCACGTATCTCTACTACGAGCTCGGGCGACCGCGCTACAGCCCCGACGAATGCCGCAAGCTGCGCCTGACCTACGGCTACCCCTTCAAGATCCGCTGTCGGCTCGACAAGCCTCAGCCCGTCGAGGAGGACGTTTACCTCGGCGAGCTCCCGATCATGATAGGGGGCGGCGAGTTTATCATCAACGGCGCCGAGCGCGTCATTGTCTCACAGCTCCACCGCTCCCCAGGCGTGGACTTCAGCGAACAGGTCCATGCCAGCGGCAAGCGCCTTCACGCCTGCCGCGTGATCCCCGAGCGCGGTAGCTGGGTTGAGATGTCCGTCTCAAAGAAGGACGTGCTGAACGTTCGGATCGACCAGAGCGGTCGGTTCCCGGCCACAACGCTCCTGCGCGCGATGTCGCCGGACTACTCGACGAACGGCGATATTCTCCGCGCGTTCTACGAGACCGAGACCATCAAGCTCAGCAGCCGCACGGCTGCTGCCAGGCTGCCCAACAGGGTGGTCGTCGGCCACCTGCTGAACAGCGAGACCGGCGAGGTACTCGTCCAGAGCGGCCAGGCGATTCCCGAGAACCTCGTCGAGTTGCTCCTGAGCTCGAGCCTCCGGGAGGTCGAAGTCCTCAAGGAGGTCAGTGACCCCATCATCCTGAACACGCTGGCTGAGGATCCCACGGACTCCCACGAGGCCGCGCTACTGCGCATCTACCGGCGTCTCCATCCCGGCAGTCCGCCGCAGATCGAGAAGGCACGCCAGTTCCTCCACGACAAGTTCTTCGACACCAACCGCTACCGTCTGGGCAACGTCGGGCGCTTCCGCCTGAACCGCAAGTTCAACCAGGATGTTCCCGAGGACGACATGGCGATCCGTCCCGAGGACATCATGAACGCGATGCGATACATCATGGCCCTGCGCTCTGGCAAAGGCGAGATCGACGACATCGACCACCTCGGGAACCGCAGGGTCCGCACCATCGAGGAGTTGGCTGCCGACGAGATGCGGAAGGGCTTCCTCAAGCTCAAGCGCACCGTCCAGGAGCGCATGAGCATCAAGGACGTCGAGACGATGACGCCCCGGACGCTGATCAACTCACGAACGATCTCGTCGTCGATCGAGTACTTCTTCGGGCGCGGTGAGCTCTCGCAGGTCGTAGACCAGGTGAACCCGCTCTCGCAACTCACCCACGAGCGGCGGTTGAGCGCCCTCGGGCCAGGCGGCCTGAACCGCAAACGGGCAGGGTTCGATGTGCGCGACGTCCACACATCGCATTATGGCCGCATCTGTCCCATCGAGACCCCTGAAGGCACTAACATCGGCCTGATCGTGTCGCTCAGCGCGTTTGCCGGAGTCGACGAGTACGGTTTCCTGGTTACCCCGTACCGACGGGTGACCAAGGGCAAGCTCAGCCTCCGCCATGAGGGCTCGCGAACGGTGCCCGACATCGCGTACCTGCGCGCCGATGAGGAAGACAACGTGTGCATCGCCCCGGCTGACACCCCAATCGACAAGCACGGGCGGCTGATCGAGGACTCGATCCTGGTGCGCCGCGGGGGCGACTTCATCTATGTGGCGCGCAAGGAAGTGGATTTCGTGGACATCTCGCCGAAGCAGATGGTCGGCGTGTCCGCGAGCCTCATCCCGTTCCTTGAGCACAACGACGCCAACCGCGCGCTGATGGGCTCGAACATGCAGCGGCAGGCCGTGCCGCTGCTCACCACCGAACCCCCGCTGATCTCCACGGGCATGGAGAAGCCTGTGGCACAGAACTCCGGGATGGTAGTCGTCGCCGAGGAGGATGGGGTTGTCAGCCATGTGTCTGCCGACCGGATCACCATCGGCGAGAGAAGCTACGAACTGCGGAAGTTCGTCGGCCTGTCCGAACGCACGTGCCTGAACCAGCGCCCCATCGTTCGCGAAGGGCAGACGGTGCACAAGGGCCATGTGATCGCCGACGGGGCCGGGACCAGCGAGGGTGAGCTCTCGCTCGGCAAGAATATCCTGGTGGCGTTCATGCCCTGGGATGGATACAACTTCGAGGACGCGATCCTCGTGAGCGAAACCCTCGTGCGCAGGGACGGCTTCACCTCGATCCACATCGAGGAGTTCGAGGTCGAAATCCGCGAGACCAAGCTTGGGCGCGAGGAGTTCACACGCGACATCCCGAACGTCTCGGAGAAGGCACTGCGGAACCTCGACGAGGAAGGCATCGTCCGCGTCGGCACGCGTGTGTCGCCGGGCGACTACCTGGTCGGGAAGGTATCGCCGAAATCCAAGAGCGAGCTATCGCCGGAGGAGAAACTCCTCCTGGCGATCTTCGGCCGGGCCGGCGAGGATGTCAAGAACGACTCGCTGACCGTCCCGTCGGGCGTCGATGGCATCGTGATCGACGCCCAGAAGTTCTCGCGCAGAAGCCATCTGTCCGAGGAGCAGCGCCAGAAGGACCGTGAGGAACTCAAGAGGCAAACGGCCGAGTACAACGACCGAATCATCGCCCGATTCCAAGACATGCTGTCGGCCATGGAGAGCGAGATCGGCGGTTCGGTGACCAGCCGGCAGACCGGCGAGTCGTATTCCGACCTCAGCGGCCGCTCCGTGCGCGACAAACTCGGTGTGGAAGAGCGCTTCGACCCCGAGGACGTGAAGACGACGAGCAAGAAGGCTCACGATGCGGTCGTGGCCATTCACGAGCAGCTCTCCGACGAGATCGAGTTGATCAAGGACGAGCGCGACCGGCGGGTCGACCAACTCCGGCGTGGCGATGAACTCCCGACCGGCGTGCTCGAGCTGGTGAAAGTCTACGTGGCCACCAAGCGCGTCCTGTCGGTCGGCGACAAGATGGCCGGGCGCCATGGGAACAAGGGGGTCATCTCCAAGATCCTCCCCGTCGAGGACATGCCCTTCCTCAATGATGGCACACCCATCGAGATCGTGCTGAACCCGCTCGGCGTGCCGTCGCGTATGAACATCGGCCAGATCCTCGAGACCCACCTGGGCTGGGCCGCGAAGACCCTGGGCTATCGCGTGGTCACCCCAGTGTTCGACGGGGTGACCGAGGGCCAGATCCGCGACTGCCTGAAAGAGGCCGGCCTGCCTGAGGACGGCAAGACGGTTCTCTACGACGGCCGTACAGGCAAGTCGTTCGATCAGAAGGTCACCGTGGGCTTCATGTACATGATGAAGCTCGACCATCTGGTCGACGACAAGGTTCACGCCCGGGCCACCGGCCCCTATTCGCTGATCACCCAGCAGCCGCTGGGCGGCAAGGCACGATTCGGGGGCCAGCGGTTCGGTGAAATGGAGGTCTGGGCGCTCGAAGCCTATGGGGCTGCCCACATCCTCCAGGAACTCCTCACCGTCAAGAGCGACGACGTCGAGGGACGCACGAAGATCTACGAATCCATGGTCAAGGGGGAGAACACGCTGAGAGCCGGCACCCCGGTGTCGTTCGATGTGCTCCTGAACGAGATCAGGGGGCTGTGTCTCAATGTGCGGCTCGAGAAGCGCAAGGACTGATTACGTGCCTGCTCCTAGAGCGGCAGGCAGACATCCTTCTGGAGGAACCCGACTGTGGCGACTCCTTGGTTCGAGAGCGTCAACGAATATGCGTCTGTGAGCATCTCACTTGCCTCGCCCGACGAGATCCGCTCGTGGTCCTACGGCGAAGTGAAGAAGCCCGAGACGATCAACTACCGCACCTACCGAGCGGAAAAGGACGGCCTCTTCTGCGAGCGGATCTTCGGACCCGAGCGCGACTGGGAGTGCTTCTGCGGCAAGTACAAGGGCATGAAGCACAAGGGGATCATCTGCGACCGCTGCGGCGTGAAGGTGACCCACTCCCGCGAGCGGCGACGCCGCATGGGGCACATCAACCTTGCGGCGCCGGTGGGGCATATCTGGTTCTTCAAGTCCATGCCCTCCCGCCTGGGCAATCTACTGGCCATGAAGGTCAGTTCGCTCGAGAAAGTCATCTACTTTCAGGAATACGTCGTCGTCGAGCCGGGCGGAGCGGTGGCCGAGGGCATCGAAGAGAAGCAGCTCATCGGCGAGGACGAATGCCAGCGCCTGTCTGCGAAGTACGAGGACTTCGAGGCGGACATGGGCGCCGAGGCGGTCCGCAAACTCCTTAGGAAACTCGACCTCGACGAGCTGTCGGCGACGCTGCGCGCGGAGCTTACCGAGACTCGCTCCCAGCAGCGCAAGAAGGAAATTGTCAAGCGCCTGAAAGTCGTCGAGGCCATCCGCGACTCGAACAACCGACCCGAGTGGATGATCCTCGATGTGCTCCCCGTGATTCCGCCCGACCTGCGGCCCCTCGTGCTCCTCGAGAGCGGCAACTTCGCGACGTCCGACCTCAACGACCTCTACCGGCGCGTCATCAACCGCAACAACCGTCTCAAGAAACTCCTCGACCTGCACGCCCCTGAGGTCATCATCCGCAACGAGAAGCGCATGCTACAGCAGAGCGTGGACGCTCTGTTCGACAACGAACGCTGCAAGCACCCGGTCCTGGGCTCGTCCAACCGCCCCCTCAAGTCCCTCTCCGACATGATCAAGGGCAAGCCGGGCCGCTTCCGCGAGAACCTGCTCGGCAAGCGCGTCGACTACTCGGGCCGCTCGGTCATCGTCGTGGGGCCGCACCTGCGCCTGCACCAGTGCGGCCTCCCCAAGAAGATTGCACTCGAGCTCTTCCAGCCATTCATCATTCGCCGCCTCAAGGAGGCAGGCTTCGTCGACACCATCAAGAGCGCCAAGCGCATGCTCGAGCGGAAGGACGAAGAGGTGTGGGACATCCTGGACGAGGTGATCCACGAGCATCCCGTGCTTCTGAACCGCGCCCCAACGCTTCACCGAATGGGCATCCAGGCTTTCGAGCCCATCCTGATCGAAGGCAACGCCATCCAGATCCACCCCCTGGTGTGCGAGGCCTTCAACGCCGACTTTGATGGCGACCAGATGGCGGTCCACCTGCCGCTGTCCATCGAGGCCCAGACCGAAGCCTCGCTCCTCATGATGTCGACGAACAACATCTTCTCGCCGGCCGACGGGAAGCCCATCATCACCCCGTCGCTCGACATCGTTCTGGGCTGCTACTACCTCACCTGCCTGCGGCCCGACCCGAGGCCCGATGAAGAAGTCAAGCGGTTCGCCGACGTCGAGAGCGTCCTTACCGCGCTCGGTTTCGAGAAGCTCCACTTCCACACACGCATCTACACACGCCTGAGCGGCTACGAGACGCTCGTCGACCAGCACGGCCAGCGCACCAGGAGCCAAGGCGACCTGCTTCTCACTACAGCCGGGAGGGTCTACTTCAACAGCAGGCTCCCCGCGGGGCTTCCGTTCTACAACCGGACTATGAACAAGAGCCGTCTGAACGAGATCATCGCGGACTGCCACCGGATTCTCGGCCGCGGCGCGACCATACTTCTGCTGGACATGATCAAGGAGCTGGGCTTCAGGCACGCGACCCTGGCTGGCATCTCCTTCTCGACGCGCGACCTGCGGATGCCGCCCAAGAAGGCCGGCATCATCGCGCAGGCCGAGAAGGAGGTGGAGCAGATCGAGCGCCGGTACCGTAGCGGCGTCATCACCGATGGCGAGCGGTATAACCTCGTCATCGAGCGCTGGACCCACGCCAAGGACATCGTGACCGACGAGCTCATGGCCGAGCTCAAGACCGACTGCTCCGAGATCGAGGGCGAGGACTACCTCAACCCCATCTACGCCATGTTCGAGAGCGGCGCCCGCGGCAACGCGGTCCAGATCACCCAGCTCGCGGGGATGCGTGGCCTCATGGCCAAGCCGTCGGGCCGCATCATCGAGACGCCCATCAAGTCGAACTTCCGCGAGGGGCTGCCCGTCCTCGAGTACTTCAGCTCCACCCACGGTGGCCGGAAGGGCCTGGCAGACACGGCCCTTAAGACCGCCGAGTCCGGCTATCTGACGCGGAAGCTGGCCGACGTGGCTCAGAACGTGGTGATCAGCATGCTCGACTGCGGCACCGCGGCCGGCATCACCAAGAGCGTCGTCTACAAGGGCGACAAGGTGGACATTCCGCTTAGTCAACTCGTCTACGGCCGTGTGTCGCTCGAGAACGTTGTGGATCGCCGCACGGGGGAGACGATCGTTCACGAAGGGGAGATGCTCACGGCAGCGATGGCGCAGCGCATTGAGGACCTCGGCTACACGAGCCTGCGGGTGCGCTCCCCGATGATGTGTGAGGCCGAGCACGGCATCTGCACGAAGTGCTACGGGATGGACCTCTCGACGGGCGAACTCGCCGAGGAGGGCCTTGCGGTCGGCATTATCGGGGCGCAGTCGATAGGTGAGCCAGGCACCCAGCTCACGATGCGCACGTTCCACTACGGGGGCACGGCCGCCACGGGCTTTGCCGCTCCCGAGATTCGCGCGGAATCGAAAGGGCGGATCCGGTACTACAACCTCAAGACGGTTGCGAACCGCGACAGCGAGACGCTGGCGATGAACCCCAACGGCGCCCTCGTGCTCGAAGACGAGGACGGCAACGAGATCCGCCGCTACGAGGTGAAGCTGGGCGCCAAGCTGCGCGTGAAGGACGGCCAGGAGGTCAAGCCGCGTACGATGCTGGCAACCTGGGAGCCGCACTTCACGCCTGTGCTCAGCGAACTCGATGGCATCATCCGCTACGAGGATATCGTCGAAGGCGAGACGTGCCGTGAGGAGATCGACCAGCACGGCTCGCGCCGCCGCATCATCATCGAGCACAAGGGCGACCTGCACCCGCAGATCGCGGTCACCGACGAGGACGGCCGCCCCCTGGGTCTCTACTCGATCCCCGAGAAGGCCAACATCATGGCCGAGGAGGGCGAGCGAGTCCACGCAGGCGACATCCTGGCGAGAACGCCGCGTGAGATCCAGCGCGTGCAGGACATCACGGGCGGCCTCCCGCGGGTCACGGAGCTTTTCGAGGCACGCAAGCCGAAGGACCCGGCCATCATCGCCGAGATTTCGGGACGCGTGAGCCTCGGCGAGCGCAAGCGCGGCAAGCGCATCATCAACGTGACCAACGAGGAGACCCAGGAGACCGTCGCCCACCTCGTGCCCCACGGCAAGCACCTCACCGTGCACGATGGCGACCACGCGAGGGCCGGGGACAGGCTCGTGGACGGCCCGTTCGTCCCGCAGGACATCCTGCGCATTCGCGGGGTGGAGGCGCTCCAGGAGTACCTGCTGCGCGAGATCCAGAGCGTCTATCGCTCGCAGAACGAGATCATCGACGACAAGCACATGGCCATCATCATTGGCCAGATGCTCCGCAAGGTGAAGGTCGGCGAGGACGTGGGCGACACGGCGCTCCTCCCCGGGAGCATTGTCGACAAGTTCCGGTTCCGCCGCGAGAACGAGCGTGTGATCGAGCGGGGCGGCAAGCCCTCCAGTGCCGAGCCACTCCTGCTCGGGATCACGAAGGCAGCTCTCCAGAGCGAGAGCTTCATCTCGGCGGCATCGTTCCAGGAAACCACGAAGGTGCTCACTGAGGCATCGCTTGCCGGACGGATCGACTACCTACACGGCCTCAAGGAGAATGTGATCCTCGGCCACCTGATCCCCGCCGGCACAGGATTCCCGAGGCACTACCTTGCGGCCATGGAGAAGAAGCAGATCGCCGCGCCACGAGGAGAAGTGGAGGACGCTGCGGAGGAGGGCGGCGCCGGCGAGGAGAACTCCGAGGCCGTTGCTGTAGCCGAAGAGCCCTCGGCAGAGCCCGAGTCCTAGAACCAGAAAGGCGACCCCATGCCCACGATCAACCAACTCGTTCGTAAGGGACGCAAGCAGATCCGCAAGAAGAGCAAGCGGCCCGACCTGGAGGGGTGTCCCCAGCGGCGCGGCGTGTGCCTCCAGGTGACAACTCGGACGCCGAAGAAACCCAACTCGGCGCTCCGCAAGATCGCGCGCGTTCGTCTCTCGAACGGTCGGGAGATCACGGCATACATCCCTGGGGAAGGGCACAACCTCCACGAGCACTCGATCGTACTCGTGCGCGGCGGCCGTGTGCGCGACCTGCCGGGCGTGCGGTACCACATTATCCGCGGTCAACTCGACGCCACGGGGGTGAAGGAGCGGCGGCGCTCGCGCTCGAAGTACGGCACGAAGCTGCCGAAGTAGCCCTGCGTCCAGAAGACCCATGGAGCTCACGAATGGCCAAGAAGTTCGAATCCACTGAGCGGTTCCTCAAGCCTGACCCGAAGTTCCAGAGCCGCCTCGTAGCTAAGTTCATCAATTGCATCATGTACCGTGGGAAGAAGAGCGTGGCCGAGCGCATCTTCTACCAGGCCATGGAGGTCGTCGAGGAGCGCCAGCCGGGCGTTGAGCCCCTCAAGTTCTTCGAGACGGCGGTGAACAACATCAAGCCTGCGGTCGAAGTGCGTTCGCGGCGCGTCGGCGGCGCCAACTACCAGGTGCCCGTACCCGTCACGCCACGTCGCCAGCTGGCGCTCGCGATCCGCTGGATTCTCCAGGGCGCCCGTGCCCGAAAGGGCAGGCCGATGCACGTGCGCCTCGCCGACGAGTTGTGCGACGCACACCGCAGGGAGGGGCACGCCGCGAACCAGCGCGAGAACACCCATCGGATGGCCGAAGCCAACAAGGCGTTCTCGCACTACGCGTGGTAGACCGTGCTACGCAGTGCGTCCCCTGAGAAGCTGAAGGCTGAGTTGCGGGACAGTGTAGGCTATCGGCACGGCACAGGACGCCGTGGAGCGCGGGCCGGCCCGCGGCGTGCAGCGCCACCCCCGCCGTGGGGCCGTGCGTGAACGTCCCGCGGCGGTCGTCGGCTTCTTCTCTTGTACTTTGGGTTCACGGCACCCCTTGACGTCTCGCGTTGTCCCATGCCGCACCAGGGCGCAGGTTCGTCCTATGGACTCACCTCTCGAAAACAGGCGCAACATCGGGATCATTGCCCACATCGACGCGGGCAAGACGACCACGACTGAGCGCATCCTCTTCTACACGGGCCTCGAGCATCGCCTCGGGAATGTGGACGATGGCACCACCGTGACCGACTGGATGGCGGAGGAGCGCGAGCGAGGCATCACGATCACCTCGGCTGCCGTGGTCTGCCCGTGGCGGGGCCATGAGATCAACATCATCGACACCCCGGGCCACGTGGACTTCACTGCCGAGGTCGAGCGCTCATTGCGCGTTCTCGACGGCGCGGTCGTTGTGCTCGATGGGGTGGCCGGCGTCCAGGCCCAGAGCGAGACGGTCTGGCGCCAGGCCGACCGCTACCGCGTGCCGCGCATCGTGTATGTGAACAAGATGGACCGGGCTGGCGCGGACTTCGACAAGTCGGTGGACATGATCCGCAGCCGATTGGGCGCCACGCCGGTGCGGATTCAGATCCCCTTGGGCTCTGGACCGGACTTCGAGGCCATTGTCGACCTGATCCGGATGACGGCGCGCTACTACGACGGAAGTACCTCGGGAGCGCAGTTCGAGGACCGCCCGATCCCGGAGGCTATCCGCGAGATGGCCGAACTGCACCGCGACGACATGCTCCACACGCTTGCCGAACGCTCTGATGCCATCATGGAGAAGTACCTGGATGAGGAGCCCATTGGCGAGCAGGAACTGGTTCAGGCCATCCGCGAGGCCACGATCCGCGGCTCGATCGTGCCTGTTCTGTGCGGCGCGTCGCTGCGGAACATCGGGGTCCAGGCCCTTGTCGATGCCATTTGCGACCTGCTCCCGTCGCCGCTCGACGTGCCCTCTGTGCGCGGCACCCACCCGAAGACGGGGGAGACGATCGAGCGGGCCGCAAACGAGAATGGACACCCGGTCGCTCTAATCTTCAAGATCGCGTCGCACGAACATGGCGACACCTACTACCTGCGCATCTACTCGGGGCGGCTCAATGCCCGCGACCAGCTCTTCAATCCTCGCACCGGTCAGCGCGAGCGCGTGAACCAGCTGTTGCGGATGTACGCGAATCGCCGCGAGCCCGTCCCCCGGGCAGTGGCCGGCGATATCGTGGCCGTCACAGGCCTGAAGTCCTCCGGCACGGGCGACACCCTGTGCGACCCGCGCCACCCCATCGTTCTTGAGAGCATGGAGTTTCCCGAAACCGTGATCTCGATGGCCATTGAGCCAAGGACGAGCGCGGACAGGGCGCGGCTCGAGCAGGCGCTGGGGCGTCTCGAGCGCGAAGACCCGACCTTCCGCCGCCGAGTGGACGCCGAGACGGGCCAGACCATCATCTCGGGGATGGGCGAACTCCACCTCGAGGTCCTCAAGCACAGAATGCTCAGTGACTTCCACGTGGATGCAAACGTCGGCAAGCCACGAGTTTCCTACAAGGAGACGATCGCCGGGCCGGCCGACGTGGAGGCCGAGTATGTGCAGCCCTCGGGGAGCCATCCGCAGTACGCTCGGTTGAAGGTGCACCTGGAGCCGGATCCGAGCGTCCCGTCCGTTGCCGTCTCGTTCCAGGCTGGCGAGGCGGAGGTGCCCAGCGTGTTTCGGGCTGCTGTGGCCGACGGCCTCGAAAGTTCGGGCACGGCCGGCGTGCTTGCCGGCTACCCCGTGGTGGGCGTTCGCGCGGTGGTGACGGGGGGAGCGAGCGACCCCGCGCAGTCGACCGAGGGAGCTTTCTCAGCTGCGGCGGCTCGCTCGTTCCGCGAGGGCGCCGAGCAGGCCGGCATGGTCCTCCTCGAACCCTGGATGCGCTTCGAGACGATGGTACCCGAAGCCCACCTGGGCGACGTGCTCACGGATCTGAATGCGCGTCGCGCCGAGATCTCCGAGCAGGGCATGCGCAGCGGCGTCTACGTGCTCGGCGGCCGGGTGCCGCTATCGGCCATGTTCGGCTACGCCACGGTGCTGCGCTCGCTCACGCAGGGGCGTGCCACGTTCTCGATGGAACCCGTGGCCTACCTGCCCGTCCCTGAGGAACTCACCCGGTCGCTCCTGTACTGAAGCATGGAGGCAACCGGCGGGGCGGCACCCGTGGTCGGAGCGCCACGGGTGGGGCACCGCGCGGGAAGCGGACACGAATTCTTGGGTCAACGGACAATTTTGGGCTTGACTTTGGCTGTAGAGACGTGTATAATCCGAACTTCTGGCGATAGAAGCACACGCTCATGACCCGAGCGCGCGAATAGCGCGCTGGAGAACAGGCGAATGGCTGAGCAACGAGTGCGGATACGGATGGAGGCCTACGACCACGAGGTGCTCGACGAATCCGCGCGCCAGATCGTGGAAGCCGTCAAGCGCAGCGGGGCCAAAGTCTACGGACCCATCCCGCTGCCGACCAAAATCGAGCGCTACACCGTGCTCCGCTCCCCGCACATCGACAAGAAGTCGCGCGAGCAATTCGAGATCCGCACGCACAAGCGCATTGTGGACATCGAAGAGCCTACGGCACAGACCGTCGACGCCCTGCACCGGCTGGTGATGCCCGCGGGCGTGGACATCAAGATCAAGGCGTAGCGAACATGGTGCCAGGACTGCTTGGCAAGAAACTCGGCATGAGCCAGGTGTGGGACGACCAGGAGACCCTGCGTCCCGCAACGGTGCTCCAGGTGGGGCCCTGCGTCGTCCTCCAGGTGAAGACCGAGGCGGACGACGGCTACAGCGCGATCCAGTTGGGCTTCGAGGACAAGCGCTTCCGCCGCAAGCACGGCAAGGGCGAGCGCCGCCGAGTCGCCGAGAGGCGTGGTGCGACCCGAGCCGAGATCGGGCACTGCCGCAAGGCCAGCACGGCGCCCAAGCGCTTCGTACGCGAGGTCCGCGTGGAACCTGGCCAGGAGTTCGAGTTGGGTCAGGAACTCACCGTGGGACTTTTCAGCGACGTGACTCACGTGGACGTGATTGGCACGACGAAGGGCAAGGGCTTTCAGGGAACCGTGCGGCGCCACGGCTTCAGCCGCGGCCCCGAGACCCACGGCTCCATGAACGTGCGGCGGCCAGGCTCCATCGGCCAGGCCTCCTCTCCTTCGCGCGTGTTCCCCGGAACGAAGATGTCGGGCCACATGGGCCACGTGCGACACACGGAGGCGAACCTGCGGGTTGTGAAGGCCGACCCAGAGCGAAATCTCCTGATTGTGAACGGCGCCGTGGCCGGGCCAACGGGCAGCTACGTGGTGATCCGGCCCGCAACGCGGGCGACGGCGAGGAACAAGGCATGATGGAGCTGCCCGTTCGCAATCGGGACGGCCAAGTGGTGGGAACGGCCGAGATCGACGAGGCCGACTTTGGAGGACAGGTGCGCCACGAGGTCCTCAGGCAAGCCATCCTCATGTACGAGGCCGCCAAGCGTGTGGGAACCGCCGCGACGAAGACGCGCGGGCAGGTGAAAGCCACACGCAGCAAGCCGTGGCGCCAGAAGGGCACGGGACGGGCCCGCGCCGGATTCCGCCGCTCGCCCCTGTGGCGGGGCGGCGGCATCGTCTTTGGCCCCAGCCCGCGCGACTACCGATTCACGATGCCCAGGAAGGCCATTCGCGCGGCCACGAGGTCGGCCTATCTGACCAAGTTCCTGGCCGATGGGGCCACCATCGTGCTTGACGAGCTGAGCATCGAGCGGCCCCGCACGCGCGAGATCGCCGCGACGCTCTCTGCCCTGGGGGTTGATCGCGGCTGCCTCATCGCCATCGCAGGCCACGACGCCAATCTTTGGCGATCCGCCCGGAACATCCCGGGCGTTTTCATGAAGCCCGTAGCCGACGTGAACGCCTACGACCTCCTCCATCGCCCGAAGCTCGTGATTACCCGAGCGGCGCTCGACAACCTCGTGAGCTCGATGCGCCGCCGCGAACCGGAAAAGTCCGACCAGGCGGCCCCCGTCGCAGAGAACAACGGCTAGGTGCTCCGATGCGTGACCCGCGACAGATTGTCCTGCGCCCGCTCCTGAACGAGAAGGGCGAAATCCTCAAGGAACGCGTTCGAGCCTATCCGTTCGAGGTGGCCCCGGATGCCAACAAGATCGAGATCCGCAAAGCCATCGAGCAGATCTTTGACCACGTGAAGGTCGTGGCCGTGAAGACGATGAACCGCAAGGGCAAGAAGCGCCGTCTCCGCTACAAGACGGGGACCACACGCCGCTGGAAGCGGGCACTCGTGTTCATCTCCGAGGACAGCACACTCGATATCTAGCGCAGCGTCGCACGAGAGAAGCCGATGCCAATCCGACAGCGAAAACCGACCTCGCCGAGTTCCCGGTTCACTGCGCTCGACGATTTTGCCGACGTGACGACACGTACGCCGGAAAAATCGCTCCTCGAACCGCTCAAGAAGACGGGCGGCAGGAACAACGTCGGGCGAATCACCTCGCGACGGCGTGGCGGCGGCCACAAACGACGCTACCGGATCATCGACTTCCGCCGGAACAAGGATGGGGTCCCTGCGAAGGTCGCGACGATCGAGTACGACCCCAACCGCTCCGCTCGCATCGCACTGCTGCACTATGCGGATGGCGAGAAGCGCTACATCCTTGCCCCGAAGGGCGTGGAAGTCGGGCAGGTTCTCCTCTCGGGAGAGAAGGTCGAACCGCAGGTGGGCAACTGCATGCCCCTGGCTAATATTCCCGGCGGGCTGCCGATCCACAACATCGAGCTCCGGCCGGGTCGCGGCGGCAAGATCGTGCGCTCGGCGGGGCTCTCTGCCACCATCTCGGCGAAGGAAGGCGACTACGCTCACATCAACCTGCCCTCCGGTGAAGTCCGCAAGGTGCACCTTAAGTGCAGGGCCACCATTGGCCAGGTAAGCAACCTCGAACACGCGAAGAAGTCGCTGGGCAAGGCTGGAAGGAACCGGTGGCTCGGGCGCCGGCCGCGCGTGCGTGGGGTGGCCCAGAACCCCGTGGCACACCCGATGGGCGGCGGCGAAGGGCGCAGCTCTGGCGGACGTCACCCGTGCTCCCCATGGGGCAAGCCCGCCAAGGGCGGCAAGACTCGCGCCCGGCGCAATCCGACGAACACAATGATCATCCGCCGCAGGCAGAAGAAGCGGCGCGGCTAGTTTAGGGGTGCGCGACAGTGTCGCGGTCGATCAAAAAAGGACCGTACGTGGACGTGAAGCTCCTCGCGAAGGTCGCGATGCAGAAGCAGCGCGGGGGCGGCGAGCCGATCCGCACGTGGGCGCGCTCGTGCACAATCGTGCCCGAGTTCGTCGGCCACACATTCCTGGTCCACAATGGCAAGAACTTCCTGCGCACGTTCGTGACCGAGAACATGGTGGGACACAAGCTCGGCGAGTTCGCGCCGACGCGGACCTTCCGCGGTCACGGCGGTCGCAGGCGATAGGGACGGCGCCCGGCGCCGGAGGAAGACGATGGAGTTCAAGGCGATTCACAAGTTCGCGCGGATCTCGCCCACGAAGGTGCGCGAACTGGCGCGGCTCGTGCAGGACATGCCGCTCAACCAGGCCCTCACGGTCTTGCGTCTCGAACGCAAGCGCGGCGCCACGTTCCTCCATAAGCTGGTCCGCTCGGCCTGGGGGAACGCCCAGGAGAAGGACCCGAGCTACGACGAGGAGTCCTTCTACGTCAAGAGCGCCCGGGTGGACGGGGGCCCGAGCATCCGCCGGCTCAGGATGCGGAGCATGGGGCGTGCCAACGTGATCCGCAAGCGGTCCTCCCACATCACCGTCGTTCTGAGCAACGACGAGGACGAAGAGAGGTAGGCCACAGGCTATGGGACACAAGGTGCACCCCGTAGGGTTCCGGCTCGGCTACGTCGAGGATTGGCGTTCGCGCTGGTACGCCGACAAGAAGACCTTCGGCCGGTACGTCGTCGAGGACGAGAAGGTCCGCAGGCACATCAAGAACAGCTACCGCTACGCGGGCATCCCGCGAATCGATATCGAGCGGACGCGCGAGCAGGTCAAGGTGGTGCTCCACACGGCCAGGCCGGGCATTGTGATCGGGCGCAAGGGAGCCGAGATCGACCGCCTGAAGAGCGACCTCGAGGCCATCGTGGGCCGCGAAGTGCAGGTGAAGATCGACGAGGTGAGCAAGCCCGAGCTCAACGGCCAGCTCGTTGCCGAGGGGATCGGCGAGCAACTCCAGAAGCGGTCCCCATTCCGTCGCGTGCTCAAGAAGACGTGTGACATCACGATGCAGGCTGGCGCCCGTGGCATCAAGATCCAGGTGGGCGGGCGTCTGGGCGGCTCCGAAATCGCCCGTAGCGAGCGCGTGGTGGTGGGCGAGATCCCCCTGCATACGCTTCGTGCGGACATCAGCTACGGCTTTGCCGAAGCGCGGACCACGTACGGCCGCATCGGGGTGAAAGTGTGGGTTTACCGGGGAATGAGGCCCCCGAAGGAGAAGCGTCGTGCCTCTGATGCCAAAACGAGTGAAGCACCGCAAGAGCCAGCGGGGACGGATTAAGGGCAAAGCCAACCGGGGCAACTTCGTTGCCTACGGCGACTTCGGCCTCCAGGCTCTTCAACCGGGTTGGGTGACCGCCCGGCAGATTGAGGCCGGTCGTGTGGCTGCCACCCACTTCCTCCATCGTGAGGGGAAGCTGCACATGCGGATCTTCCCCCACAAGCCCATCTCGGGGAAGCCCCTCGAGACGCGAATGGGGAAGGGCAAGGGTGAGACATCGCACTGGGTCGCCGTCGTGAAAACGGGCGCTGTGCTCTACGAACTTGGGGGTGTCCCCGAGGACGTGGCCAAGCAGGCGATGAACCGTGTGGCCCGCAAGATGCCCATCCGCACGCGGTTTATCCGCCGGAGACACAAGGTATGAATGCGAGCGAGCTTCAGCGCCTGAGCAGCCAGGAACTCCTGCGGGAGTACGACGACAGAATGCGCGAGCTGTTCAATCTGCGCTATCAGGCAAGCACCGAGCAGCTCGAGAACCCCGCGCTGATCCGCCAGACGCGGCGCGACATCGCGCGCATCAAGACCATTGTGCGGGAGCGCGAACTGGAGAGCAAATCGTGAAGCGGGGCGAACGCAAGAACGCGACGGGAACCGTCACGAAGGCGAAGATGGACAAGACGATCACGGTTGAGTCCGAACGACGCTATCTTCACCCGCGCTTCAAGAAGTACATGCGCGCCAAGACGCGCTACAAAGCGCACGACGAGAACAACGAGGCCAGGGAAGGCGACACCGTGTCCATCATGGAGACCCGCCCCCTGAGCAAGACCAAGCGCTGGCGCCTCGTGGAAGTGGTGAAGCGCGCTCGCGGAGCTGACCTGTCATGATCCAGATGGAAACCCGTCTCGACGTCGCAGACAACACGGGCGCCAAGGTTGTGGCCTGCATCAAGGTCCTTGGCGGCTCGAAGCATCGCTACGCGCGCATCGGCGACATCATTGTGTGCAGCGTGAAGAAGGCCATTGCCGGCGGCGGCGTCAAGCAGGGCGAGGTGTGTCGTGGCGTGGTCGTGCGCTCGAAGCGTGGCGTCCGGCGCGACGACGGGTCCTACGTGCGGTTCGACAGCAACGCCGTGGTCCTGGTCGACAACGACCGCAACCCGCGTGGCACGCGCATCTTCGGCGCCGTGGCTCGCGAGCTGCGGCAGAAGAATTTCATGAAGATCATCTCGCTCGCAGCAGAGGTGGTCTGAACGCGCAGGAGCGCATCGCCGTGGTCATCCGCAAGAACGATACCGTGGTCCTGATCAAGGACATCACCTCGTGCCGCAAGGCCGAAGGCACGCCCATCGCCGAGAAGGGCGAGCGCACGAAAGTGCTGGCGGCGATGCCCAAGCGGAGCAAGGTGATCCTTGAGCACGTCAACTACCGCTGGCGCCACGTGAGGCCCAGCGCCGAGAACCCGCGCGGCGGCCGCATCCAGAGGGAAGCCGCCGTCGACGCCTCGAACGTGCTTCTCTACTGCGAGAAGTGCCGCAAGGGCGTGCGTGTGCGGTTCGAGCGCCGTGAGGGCAAGAAGGTGCGCGCCTGCGTCCACTGTGCCAACGTCATTCCTGTGGTGCTGTAAGACATGGCCAGACTGCTCGAACGCTACAAGACCGAGATCGTGCCGAAGATGATGGAGCGATTCGCGTACACGAATCGCCTGGCTGTTCCCCGACTCGCCAAGATCGTCATCAACGTCGGCGTGGGGAACGGCCATGAAGAAAAGACGCGCCTCGAAGAGGGCCTGCGCGACCTTGCCCTCATCACGGGGCAGCGCCCTGTGGTCACTCGGGCGCGCAAGAGCGTCGCCGCCTTCAAGATCCGCGAGGGCTACCCCGTGGGCCTGAAGGTCACACTCCGGGGCCGTCGGATGTACGAGTTCTTCGACCGCCTCGCGTCGATTGCGATCCCCCGTCTGCGCGACTTCCGTGGCTTGGCCACCAAGTCGTTCGACGGACGCGGCAACTACTCGCTCGGGATCACCGAGTTCCTCGTGTTCCCCGAGATCCACGTCGACAACGTGGAGATCGTTCAGGGGATGGACATCACTGTGTGCACGACGGCCTCGACCGATGAGGAGGCTTTCGAGCTGCTCACGTTTCTGGGCATGCCGTTCCGCAGGAACTAGAAGGGCCCACATGGCGCGCAAGGCACTGATCAACAAGGCGAAAGCGAAGCCGAAGTACTCGTCGCGTAAGGTCTTCCGTTGCGGCCTGTGCGGGCGGCCACGAGCGAACTATCGGAAGTTCGGTATCTGCCGCATCTGCTTCCGCTCGCTTGCCTTGAGAGGACAGATCCCCGGTGTGAAGAAGGCTAGCTGGTAGCCGCACTTCGCCTGGGGACACGTTGGGATAGGTCCACACCATGATGACCGATCCGATAGCAGACATGTTGACCCGAATCCGTAACGGACTTATGGCCCGGAAACGGGATGTCGAGGTGGCCGCCTCAAAGGTCAATCTCGGCATCGCGCGGGTGCTCAAAGACGAAGGGTATGTCGAGGACTTCAAGTTCCTCGACGTCGGGGTCCAGGGGAAGGTCCGCGTCTACCTCAAGTACGGCCCCGAAGGCGAGATGGTGATCACCGACATCCAGCGCGCGAGCAAGCCCAGCCGCCGGATCTACCGCGGCGTGGATGTGATTCCGCGCGTGCGCAACGGACTCGGCATCGCCATCGTCTCGACGTCGAGGGGCATCCTGAGCGACCGCGAGTGCCGTCGCGAGCGCGTAGGGGGCGAGGTGCTCTGCACCGTTGCCTAGCCGCGTCTGTGCCATGGAGCAGTCGTAATGTCACGAATTGGCAGTCAACCGGTGCCCGTGCCCCCTGGCGTCGAGGTCACCGTGAATGGTTCCCGCGTTCAGGCGAGCGGGCCGCTCGGCCATCTCGAACAGGCCTTCGACCCCAGGCTGCGCATCGCAGTCGATGACGAGCGCAAGGTGGTCCGGGTGGAGCGCGACGACGAGGAGCGGCAGACGAAGGCCCTTCACGGGCTCACCCGCAACCTGATCGGCAACATGCTGGTCGGAGTGAGCCAAGGCTTCACAAAGACCCTCCAGGTGGTCGGCGTGGGCTATGGAGGCAAACTCGATGGCCAGGCTTTGGTCCTCCAGATCGGCTATTCGCACCCGGTCAGAGTCGCTGTCCCGGAAGGCATCACCGTTGCTCCCCCTGAGACGGGCAGCATGCTGATCATCGGCGTGGGCTCAGTGCCCTGCGTCACGCTTCGGATCAGCGGGACCGATAAGCAGAAGGTGGGCCACTTCGCAGCAAGCATTCGTCGCCTCAAGCCCCCGGAGCCCTACAAGGCCAAGGGGATTCGCTATGAGGGCGAAGAGATCCGGCGCAAGGCGGGCAAAGCCTTCGCCGCTCAGGAGTAGCGTGTCGTGAAATCTCCCAGGCTCAAGGTGGCAGGGCGCCTGCGTCGGCATCGCCGCGTCCGACGGAAAGTCCTCGGCACGGCCGACCAGCCGCGTCTGTGTGTGCGGAGGTCGCTCAAGCACACCTACGCGCAGGTGATCGACGACGTGAGCGGCCGCAGCCTGACCGTTGCGTGCACCCTGACCCCGGCAATCCGCGAAGCCTGCGCGGCAGTCACCCCCAAGGAGGCCGCGGCCCTGGTGGGCAAGGAAGTGGCGCGCAGGGCCATCGCGGCCGGTGTGAGCCGCGTGGCCTTCGACCGCGGGGGATGCAAATACCATGGGCGCGTTCGTGCTGTGGCCGATGGCGCCCGCGAGGGTGGACTGAAGTTCTGAATCAAGCAGATGCCGTTGCTCCCGCGTGGCTTCGATGAGCCACCCAAGCGGGGGCCCGCACTGCAAGTGAGGTAAAGAGCCTTGCCAGACGATCGTGATAGCGGCAGAGACCTGCTGGAAAACGTCGTGAAGGTGTTCCGGTGTGCCACCGTGGTTCGTGGCGGGCGCCGGTTCAGCTTCGCCGCCCTGGTCGTTGTGGGCGACGGCAATGGTCGGGTCGGCTACGGCTACGGCAAGGCCAACGAAGTGCCGCCCGCAGTCGACAAGGCGCTGTCCGTAGCCCGGACGAGCATGCTGGCGGCATCGCTCGATGGCGACACGGTTCCTCACACGGTGATTGGGCGCTTTGGGTCCACCCGCGTCCTGCTCCGTCCTGCCGGGCCGGGCACGGGAATCATCGCTGGCGCCGGGGTCCGAGCCGTCGTCGAGGCCGCCGGGATCAGGAATGTGCTCACGAAGAGCTTCGGCTCCCGGAACCTCAAGAACATGGTGAAAGCGACCATCAACGCGCTCAGCAGCCTGCGCAACCGAGCGGACATCGAGCGCCTCCGCGGGGTGCAAATCGGATGAACCTTCACGAAATCAAAGCCACGTCTGTAGCCCACAAGACCCGCATCCGACGGGGTCGCGGTCGCGGCTCGGGCAAGGGCAAGACGTGTGGCAGGGGCTCGAACGGCCAGCGCTCGCGCTCCGGCGATAAGAAGGCCAATCTGTACGAGGGCGGCCAGATGCCGTTGTTCCGTCACCTGCCCAAGCGCGGCTTCAACAACAAGATCTTCGCGCACCGCTACACGATCGTCAATGTGGGCGCTCTCAACAGCTTCGCCGACGGTCAGGAGGTCGACCCGAAGGTCCTCATCGAGAGCGGGCTCATCGCCCGCGTACTCGATGGCGTGAAGATCCTGGGCGACGGCGAACTCACACGGGCGCTCACGGTCAAAGCCCACCACTTCAGCAAGAGCGCAGCGGAGAAAATCGAGGCCGCTGGCGGAAGCGCAACGGTGCTTTCGGGTGGCGAGGGTAAAGGGCAGGACAGCGCTGAATGAGTGGTCGCCAGGGGGGACGGCGGACGGTGGGGACGCATCCCGACGAGCCGCACCCGGGTTCGTGGCAGGGTGGCGGCCTGTCGAATGAGACGTAACGAGGGACCGATTCCGTCGCGGACCGCAAACCGCGGCGAGAGGTGATGCCTTGCTCCGCACATTCACAAACATCTTCCGCGTGCCCGACCTCCGCAAGAAGGTGCTGCTGACCCTTCTGATGATCGCGATCTTCCGGGTGGGCACCTATGTGCCCCTGCCCGGGGTGAACACCGCAGGCGTCACCCAAGTGGTCGAGCGCTTTCGCGAGGGTGGGCGGGGGACGGTGGCAGCGAAAGCCCTCAACCTCATCGACCTGTTCACGGGCGGCGGCCTGGGCCGCTGCACCGTGTTCGCACTCGGCATCATGCCCTACATCAGCGCCTCGATTATCTTCCAGTTGCTCGCCACCGTCATCAAGCCTCTCGAGGAGCTACAGCGGGAGGGCGAGGCGGGGCGCAAGAAGATCAACCAGTATACCCGCTATGCCACAGTCGGACTCTGCCTCGTCCAGTCGATGTTCATGTCCTCATGGATTGAGGGGGCGCCGTTCAGCATCCAACTCGTCACGCCGAAGATGGCGGCGGGCCCATGGTTTGAGCTCTCAACGATGGTGGCGCTCACGGCAGGCAGCGTGTTCCTGATGTGGTTGGGCGAGACGCTCACTGAGCACGGGATCGGGAACGGGATCTCCGTGCTGATCATGGCAGGGATCATCGACAGGATCCCGTCGAGCGTCCGTCAGCTCTGGAATCAGGTGCACTGGGACAGGCCGTTCACGCCGGCAGCGGGCGAGATGAACGTCATCATGCTGGCCTTCTTCTTCATCATGTACGTGGGCATCGTGGTGGGCGTGGTGATTATCACGCAGGGCCAGCGGCGGGTGACCGTGCAGCAGGCGAAGCACACCCGCGGCCACCGCGTCTACGGCGGACAGCGACACTACATGCCGCTGCGCGTGAACCAGGCCGGCGTGATCCCCGTGATCTTCGCGCAGTCGCTGCTCACGTTCCCCAACATCATCTTCGGGTCGCTGAGCGCCCGATGGCCGGTGTTCGCGTTCGTCGCGGCCGCCTTCCAGATGGGCTCGTTCACCTACACGTTCATCTACGTGTTGATGATCTTCTTCTTCTGCTACTTCTGGACGGCCGTGGTTTTCAACCCCATCAAGATGGCCGACGAGATGAAGCAGTACGGCCACTTTGTGCCTGGCATCCGGCCGGGCAAGATGACCGCGCAGTACCTCGAGCGGCTCATGACACGGATCACCCTTGCCGGTGCGACCTTTCTCGCGTGCATCGCCATCCTACCGCAGTTCATGCAGAAGACGTTCGACATGGGTGCGACGGCATACCTCTACGGTGGCACGGGGCTGCTCATCGTGGTCGGCGTGGCGCTCGAAATCGTCCAGAAGATCGAGTCGCATCTCATGATGCGCCACTACGAGGGCTTCATGAAGCGCGGCCGCATCCGCAGCAGGAGCAGCAGATGAGACTCGTGTTCCTCGGACCGCCCGGAGCAGGGAAGGGCACGCAGGCCACCGTCCAGGCCGAGAAACGCGCGCTTCACTATATCGCCACGGGCGACGAGCTGCGCAAGGCCATCGCGGCCGGCACGCCGCTCGGCGAGCAGGCCAAAGCCTACACGGACAGCGGGCAACTCGTTCCAGACGACCTGATCATCGAGTTGTTCAAGGACCTGCTCGGCAAGCCTGGCAGCGAGGGAGGCGCCCTGTTTGACGGATTCCCTCGCACGCTGCCGCAAGCCGAGGCACTCGACAGGATGCTTGAGGAGGGCGGGAAGACACTTGATGCGGTCTTCTACTTCGATGTGATCGATGAGGCCGTTGTTCATCGTCTTTCCGGTCGCCGGGTGTGCCGCCGCTGCGGCGCAACGTACCACGTGGTCTACAAGGCTCCCCGGCAGGAAGGCGTGTGCGACAAGTGCGGCGGCGAACTCTACCAGCGGGATGACGACCTGCCCGAAACGGTGAGGAACCGCCTCAGGGTCTACCAGGCCCAGACAGCGGCCCTTCTCGACTACTATCGCGACCGGGGCCTGCTGGTACGGATTGATGCCGGCAAGGCGATCGACGACGTAGGCCAGATGCTCGACGACGCGATCGACGCGCTGGGAGACCACTCAGACCACACAGGAGGCCCGGCCGCGGGACAAGAAAGGCTTTGATCACCCTGAAATCTGAGCGCGAGCTCGGCAAGATACGCACAGCGTGTAGAGTCGTCGCCGAAACGCTCGAACTCGTGCGGACACTGGCTACGCCGGGTGTCACGACGGCCTACCTTGACAAACAGGCCGAGAAACGGATAATAGATAGCAGCGCTGAGCCGGCGTTCAAGGGATACGGAGCTTCAGGGAAGCGTCCCCCCTTCCCGGCCAGCATCTGCACTTCTGTGAACGAGGAAGTCGTGCACGGGGTTCCCGGCGAGCGTATCCTCCGCGATGGGGATCTGCTGAGTGTGGACTGCGGCGCACGGTACAAGGGCTACTATGGCGACGGCGCCGTGACCATCCCCGTGGGCACGGTACCCGAGCCGGCATTGCGGCTCATGCAGGTGTGTCGCGATGCCCTTGAGTTGGCCATCCAGGCGATTGGGCCTGGCAAGCCGGTCTCAGCAATCGGGCGGACCGTGCAGACACACGTGGAGGCGAACGGCTTCTCGGTGGTCCGAGATCTGGTTGGGCACGGCGTTGGGGCAAGCCTTTGGGAAGAACCGCAGGTGCCGAACTTCTACAAACCCGGGGCTGCCGATGTGGCGCTGCGACCGGGCATGGTGATAGCCGTGGAGCCGATGATCACAGCCGGCCAGTGGCGCGTGAGGACGCTGGGGAACCGCTGGACTGTGGTCAGCCGCGACGGGTCGCTTGCCGCGCATTTCGAGCATTCGCTGGCGATCACCAGCGATGGTGTCGAGGTCCTCACGGTTGTCCCTGACCACAAGGGGTAAGAACGGCTTATGGCCAAGGAACAGGGCATCCGGGTGGAAGCCGTCGTCAAGGAAGCACTGCCGAACGCCGTGTTCCGCGTGCAACTTGAGAACGGCCATATCGTCACCGCACACGTCTCGGGCAAGATGCGGATGCACTTCATCCGCATCCTGCCGGGCGATCGCGTGACCGTGGAGCTATCGCCGTACGACCTTGCCAAGGGACGGATCGTGTACCGCGACTAGGTCCCGCGGCGGGCAGTGAAAGGCCGAAGACGATGAAGGTACGATCCTCCGTGCGAAGGATTTGCGAGAACTGCAAACTTGTGCGCCGCAAGGGCGTGGTGCGCGTGATCTGCACGAACCCGCGCCACAAGCAGCGCCAGGGCTGATCGCTCGTGTGAAAGGACGTTAGAGCATGCCTCGAATCGCAGGCGTAGACATCCCGGGAAACAAGCGCAGCGTCATCGCGCTCACCTACATCTACGGCATCGGCCGCACGTCCGCCGGGCGCATCCTGAATCAGGCAGGGATCGACGAGAGCGTGCGCTCCAAGGACCTCTCGGAAGATGAACTGTCGCGCCTGGCCTCGATCATCGACAAGAATTACATGGTCGAGGGCGAACTGCGTCGTCTGGTCGCGCAAAACGTGTCGCGCCTGCGCGACATCGGCTGCTACCGCGGCATCCGCCACCGCGTGGGTCTCCCCGTGCGCGGGCAGCGGACGCGAACTAACGCGCGAACGCGCAAGGGGCCGCGGAAGACCGTCGCGGGTAAGAGGAGCGTGAAGGAGCAGCGGGGCTAGGCTCGCGTGGTGCCGCCGCGCGCGGCTCCAGCCACCCGCACAGGAGCATTCATGGCAAGACACACCAGATCGGCGAGAGGGGCACGGTCGCCGCGCCGACGCGTGCGCCGCAGCGTAGCTCTCGGCATCGCGCACATCCGTGCGACGTTCAACAACACGGTGATCACGATCACTGACCTGAACGGCGACACGATCTGCTGGGCCACGTCGGGCGCCATCGGCTTCAAGGGGTCGCGCAAGAGCACCCCCTTCGCTGCGCAGCGCGCCGCCGAGCAGGTGGCGCAGCAGGCCCAGAGGTCGGGCGTGCGGCAGGTCGAGGTCCGCGTGAAGGGACCTGGCTCAGGGCGCGAGTCGGCGATCCGGGCTCTCCAGGCCGCCGGACTCGAAATCAAGTCGATTGAGGACGTGACCCCCTTGCCGCACAACGGTTGCCGGCCGCGCAAGAAGCGGCGTGTGTGAACGTGCATCCAGCACGACGGGCACCTTGCCCGGGGTGGATGGCGGCGCCGAGAAGAGGAGTTGGTGCAGTTGGGCAGACATACTGGACCGAAATGTAGGTTGTGCCGGCGCGAGGGCATGAAGCTGATGCTCAAGGGAGCGCGGTGTGAGACCGCGCGGTGCGGCTTCACCCGGCGCGACTATCCACCAGGCATGCACGCTTGGCGGCGCTCGAAGTTCTCCGCCTACGGAGTGCAACTGCGCGAAAAGCAAAAGCTGAAGCGCTTCTACGGCGTCTACGAGCGCCAGTTCCGACGATACATCGAGGAGGCCGAGCGCAAGAAGGGCAATACAGGGGAGCATCTCCTGATCGCTCTCGAAAAGCGTCTCGACAACGTGGTGTGTCACCTCGGCCTTGCTGCCTCGCGGAGCCAGGCGCGCCAGCTCATCACGCATGGGCACCTGGATGTCAACGGGCGCCGGGTCACCATTCCCTCGCTGCCCGTCAGGGCTGGCGACGTGATCGCGCCACGCCAGAAGGAGAGCACGACGAAGCTGATCGCGAGTGTGCGCGAGTCGATCAAAGGACGCGCGGTACCCTCGTGGCTCGAGGTCAACGAGGAGCCACTTCAGGGGCGTGTCCTCAATCTGCCAGTTCGTGAAGACGTGTCCGTGGAAATCCGAGAGCAGCTCATCGTGGAGCTGTGCTCGAAGTAGTCCCTGGGAACCCACAGGCAAACACGAAGAATACCGGTAGCGAGAACGCACACGCAGTCTCCTTCCGGGAGGAATCACGAATGCGAATCCGGTGGCGAGGTTTCGAGCTTCCTACCCACGTGGTCGCCGACCGCGAGACGCTGACCAGCTCGTACGGGAGGTTCGTCGCAGAGCCCTTCGAGCGCGGTTTCGGCACGACGGTTGGCAACAGCCTCCGTCGCGTGCTCCTGTCGTCGATCGAGGGCGCAGGGATCACCACGGTGCGGATCGAGGGCGTTCAGCATCAGTACTCCACGATTCCGGGAGTCGTCGAGGACGTGACGGACATCATGCTGAACGTCAAGCAGGTGCGCATCCGCCTGCGTTCGGAGGGGCCCAAGATCCTCCGGATCGACCGCCGGTCACGTGGCGAGGTGACTGCCGGCGACATTCAGGCCGACCCGGATGTCGAGATCGTCAATCCCGAGTTCCACATTGCGACGCTCAGCGAGGACGTGGACTTCGTGGTGGAGATGGGTGCCCGGCGAGGCCGCGGCTACATTACGGCCGAGGACAATACGAAGGCCGAGCACGAGATCGGGGTGATCCCCGTCGACACCCTATTCTCACCCGTGCGGCGCGTGAGCTACCGCGCTGAGGACACGCGCGTGGGTCAGAAGACGAACTATGACCGGCTCATGCTCGAGGTGTGGACGGACGGATCGATCACACCTGAGACTGCGGTCGTGGAGGCGGCGCGCATCCTGCGCAAGCACCTCGACCCGTTCATCCTCTACTTCGAGATTGGGCGCGAACTGCCGACAGAGAAGGACGACAAGTCGGCGCGCCGCCGCGAGACACGCCAGATCTCCGATGAGCTCGAGAGAAAGCTCAACATGACCGTCGAGGAACTCGACCTCTCGGTCCGGGCGCAGAACTGCCTGGAGTCCGAGGACATCCAGACTGTTCAGGATCTCATCTCCAGGAGCGAAACCCAGCTGCTCGCCGTGCGCAACCTGGGAAAGACGTCGTTGCAGGACATCAAGAACAAACTCGCGAATCTCGGACTGTCGCTAGGCATGAGCCTGGACTCGCTGCCGGCCGCCGAGACCGACGAAAGCCAGAGCGAAGGCCAACCATGAGGCACCGAAAGAAGGGACGTAAGCTCGGGCGTACCGCAGCGCACAGGACGGCCATGCTGCGGAACATGGTGTGTAACCTATTCGTTGCTCCGTCGGGCGACGAGCGGCCGCGGCGGATCACCACCACCATCCCCAAGGCGAAAGAGGCCCGGCGTGTGGCTGAGCGCGCCATTACGCTGGGGAAGCGGGGTACGCTGCATGCGCGGCGACGTGCCATCGCGCTGCTCGGAAGCAAGAGGGTGGTCAAAGCCCTCTTCGAGGAGATCGCTCCGCTTTACACCGACCGCCAGGGTGGGTATACTCGTATCGTCCGCTTGGCGAAGGCCCGTGTCGGCGACGCCACACCGCTTTGCTACCTCGAGCTTGTGGCCGAGCCGCTCGAGGCAGCTCCGAGAGCCACGGAGCCCGTGGCGCCCAGAGTGGTGAGCGCGCCAGAGGGGCAGATGGCAGCGGAGGAGAACGCCGGACCCGAGGGGGGCGAGGCACCAGATGCTTCGTCTGAGGCTGCTGAAGACCATGGTGGCGGCGAAGCCGAAGTGCCTGACGGCAAAGCGGAGGATACGGCGAGCTGAACCCCCTTGGCGACAATGTTGCTGCCGTTGGGCGATTAGCTCAGTTGGCTAGAGCGCTAGCTCGACAAGCTAGAGGTCACTGGTTCGAGTCCAGTATCGCCCACCACACAGGCCGGCCCGCTCCGGGGTACGCGAGGGGGCCGGCCGTTCGGCATCTGGGGCCGGTGTCCAGTGAGGCATTTGTGGCGCGTCTGGAGAGGGAAGTTGCCCTCAAGTCCCAATGAGGAGGTGCTCTTAGATTTCGCAAGATCTCAGGATTAACGACCAGATTCGTAGCCCGCAGGTCCGTTTGATCAGCCAGGATGGCGAGCAGTTGGGCATCCGCTCACTCGGCGATGCGATGGGCATCGCCAGGGAAGGGAAGCTCGACCTCGTCGAGGTCGCACCACAGGCGACCCCGCCCGTGTGTCGGCTGATGGACTACGGGAAGCACAAGTACCGTCAGCGGAAGCGCGCCCACCAGGCTCGCGCCCATCACCACCGGGTGCACACGAAAGAGATTCGTCTGCATCCGAAGACGGGCGATCACGACCTGGACGTGAAGGCCCGCCACGCCCGTAGGCTGCTGGCCCTGGGCGACAAGGTCCAGGTGAACGTCTTCTTCAAAGGCAGGGAGATGGCACACCGGGAGCTTGGCTATGAGGTGCTCAGGAAGTTCGCGGCGCTTCTCGAGGACGTGGTCAAGGTCGAGCGTGAGGCGCGCTCGGAGGGGCGCCGCATGACGATGGTGCTGGTGCCCAGATAGACGAGGCGCGGCGACGATCGAGCCGGATGGCTCCGAGGCAGGTCCGCACTGCCCTCGCGTCCTCGATGGGATCATGTCATGTCGCTGTGCTTTGGGAGTACCCTATGCCGAAAATGAAGACCCACAAAGGCTTGCGCGCACGCGTCCGTGTCACCCGCACAGGCAAGGTCGTGCGCCGCAAGGCAGGTAAGAGCCATCTGATGGGCGGGAAGAGCGGCAAGCGCTGCCGGCACCTGGGCCGTCAGACGGTAGTGGAAGGCAAGTTCGCCAAGATCACAATCCGCAAACTCGCGAGGGGCTAGAGCCCCGCAGGAGAAGTTCCCATGCCCAGAGTGACCCTGTCGCCGAGCCGCCGCAGGCGCCACAAGCGTGTGTTGCGCGCGGCCAAGGGATACCGCGGTGCGCGGTCGCGCCTGTATCGCACGGCGAAGGAAGCCGTCATGCGGGCGAACGCCTATGCGTATCGCGACCGCCGCAATCGCAAACGTGAGTTCAGAGCCCTGTGGATCACGCGCATCGGGGCCGCCTGTCGCCAGCGCGGCACTCCCTACAACCGCTTTATGCACGCGCTCAAGGTCGCGGGTGTCGGTCTGAACCGCAAGATGCTCGCCGAGATTGCCGTGGTCGACCCCAAGGGCTTCGACCGGTTGGCCGAACTCGCAGTCAGCAAGGTCGGTTAGCCGGCTGTTGGGGGGAAACGAATGCAGGATGTCCTCGAACGCCTGCGCGAAGAGGCCCTCGCCCAGATCCAGGCGGTGCGGACCCTCGATGATCTGGAGGCGGCTCGGGTGGCCTACCTCGGCCGGCATGGTGCGCTCAAGGAGAGCATGCGCCAGATCGGCAAACTGGCCCCCGAGGAGCGGCGCGCCGCGGGCATGGCGGCCAACGAGGTGAAGGCTGCCATCGTGAATGGCCTGGAGGCACGGCGGCAACTCATCGAGCGCGTGGCCGCCCAACTGACCCTTCCCACCGAGGACCTCACGTTGCCTGGCCTCCACCCGCCTCTCGGCGGCGAGCACCCGCTCCGGCGAGCCGAGGCCGATCTGCGCGAGGTCTTCGCGCGACTCGGGTTCGAGGTCGTCGAAGGCCCGGAGGTCGAGCTCGAGTACTACAACTTCGAGGCGCTCAACATCCCCGCTGATCACGCCTCTCGCGACAGCTTCGACACGTTCTACGTTGGCGGCGATGTCCTGCTCCGTTCCCACACGTCTCCCGTTCAAGTGCGCGTGATGGAGCAGCGTCAGCCGCCGATCCGCGTTGTGGTGCCGGGACGCGTCTACCGCCCCGACACAGCGGATGCGACCCACTCGCCCGTGTTCCACCAGATCGAGGGCCTCGTGGTCGGTGAGGGCGTGACGTTCGCGGATCTCAAGGCCGTCCTCACGATGGCCATGCGCGAGTTGTTCGGTCCCAAGACGGAGACGCGCTTCCGCCCGTCCTTCTTCCCGTTCACCGAGCCGAGCGCGGAGGTGGACGTCTCGTATGAGGCTGGGGGCAAGCGCCGCTGGCTGGAACTGCTCGGGGCGGGTATGGTCCACCCGAGAGTCTTCGAGGCAGTCGGCTACGACCCCGAGCAGTACACCGGGTTCGCGTTCGGCATGGGCATCGACCGTGTCGCCATGCTCAGATACGGGATTCCCGACATCCGGCTCCTGCTGGAAAACGACCTGCGATTCCTCGAACAGCTCTGATGCAGGCGCCGACCGAGTTGTGCCGGCCCGACCAGGCACACGCTCTCCCTCCACGGCGCGGCTCCGCTGGGCGTAGGGCTGCGCCAGGGGGCCGCGACGGAACCGCTGTGTGAGCGATGATCGACTGTACTCGCGAGCAACTGCCGAACGGCGTGCGAATTCTCTATGTGCGCATGCCCACCTTCCACTCGGCGATCGCCACCGTCTACCTCCGGATGGGACCCCGCTTCGAGGCCCCATCGGAGAACGGCCTGTCCCACTTCGTCGAGCACGTCCTTTTCAAGGGCACCGAGCGCTACCCCGACGTCGAGGCACTTGCTCGGGAGATCGACGCACAGGGCGCGGAGATCAACGGGGCAACGATGCCCGAATACACCGAGGTGGTGGTAGGGTGCCATACGCGGCACTTCCTGCGAGGGCTCGGCCTGCTCGCCGAGGTCGTGCTGCGGCCGCTCTTCGCCCGTGACCACGTGGAGATCGAGCGTCGCGTCGTGTGCGAGGAGATGGGGCAGTGCCGCGACGTCGTGGGGGAGGGGACGAGCATCGACGAACTCACCCACGAGCTCATGTGGCCCGAACACGCACACAGGTTCCGTTGCCTGGGGAGTGAGGCAAATGTCGAGCGGTTCACGCGCGACGATCTCGAGGCACACTATCGGCGCTTCCTCAAGGGTGGCAGCCTGGTCGTCTGCGTAGCAGGGAACTTCCCTGCGGACGAGGTGGCCGATCTGCTGGCGCGGGAGTTCGGCAGTCTGCCTAGTGGCGAAGTGAAGCCCGTGGAGGGACAGGAAGACGGCCAGGCCGAGCCGCGGAAGCTCTTCCGCCACGCGCACACCCGCATGGCGTACCTCAAGCTGTGCCATAAGGCGTGCTCCTATCGAGACCCCAAGGTGTACCCCCTCGTCGTTCTCAGCGATATTCTGGGGGGCGGCGTCACGTCGCGTCTCTTCTCCCGGCTGCGGGAGCGCGACGGCTTGGTCTACGACGTGTCGTCGAGCGCAACCCTCTTCTCGGACTGTGGGTGGGTGGACGTAGCGACCACGACGAACCGTCGCAGGGTGGCGGCGACGGTGGAAGCAGCGCTCGATGAGATCCGACGCTTGGCCGACGGAGAGCTCAGCGACGATCAACTCCAGATCGTCAAGGAGCGCGTTGCGTGCAACATGGAGATCCTCGAGGACAGCCCGCCAGATGTAGCCGAATGGATGGGTGTGCGCGAACTGCTCCTGTGCCCCAAGAACATGGTGACACCGAGCGACGAGGCGGAGCTGCTCAAGCGCGTCACGATCGACGAGATCCGTTCGGTAGCAACCGACGTGTTCCAGCCCGACCGGCGGAGCCTCGTCGTCGTCGGGCCCTGCACATGGCAACAGCGGCGTCGAATCCGCGGGATCCTGGGTCGATGAATATGTCCCGACAGCGCTGGTGCGACCTGAGGGCCTGGCTCGCCGGGTGGGTCGGTTCTCGGCTGGTGAATCTGCTCAGCCGGTCGCTACGCGTGCAGGTGGTCGGCGATGAGAAGCTCGAGGAGCTCAGGCAGCGCTGCGGCCCCATCTGCTTCTGCTCGTGGCACGAGATCCTCGTCGTGCCCCTTTTCCACCATCGCTTCAATGACGGGGTTGCCGTGGTGAGCGAGCACGCGGATGGCGAGATCATCGCTCGCGTGCTCGATACGTGGGGCTACACGCTCGTCCGCGGCTCTACCACCCGCGGAGCCATTCGAGCGCTCATCCACGCGGTGCGTGCCGTGCGTGGCGGGCACGACATCGGGATCACTCCCGACGGGCCGCGCGGGCCGCGGCGCGTGGCGCAGCCGGGCATCGTGCTGTTGGCGCAGAAGAGCGGCTGCCCGATCGTGCCGATGGGCTTCGGGTCCACGCGCTATTGGGAGTTCAGGTCGTGGGACCGCTTCCGGCTCCCGAAGCCGTGGGCACGTGCCGAGATCCGCTACGGCGAGCCGATCTTCGTGCCTTCCGAGCTTGCGGATAACGAGGCCGTGGAAGTCTGGCGGAGGCGCATCGAGGAAGGAATGACCAAAGTGATTCGCGAGGTCGAGGCATCGCTCGGCACTGCGCGAGACGACGCATAGGCCGCACATGGGCCTGCGAGGCTGCGACGGTGGCAATGCCAGTCCGAACGTCCTGTGCTTGTCGTTGAGTACGGTAGAGGCCCCCTGTTCTTGCGCGGGGGGCCTCTTCTGTTCAGGGAAACGTGGCCGAGCCTGCACGAGGAGAGAGCCGATGTTGCAGCGGCTGACAGGCGTGCTGGGACTTGTCGTGCTGCTTGGGATCGCCGTGGCGCTCTCGAACAACCGGCGCCGGATCCAGATCCGCACGGTGCTCTGGGGGCTCGGGCTCCAGGTGGCGTTCGCTCTGGCCATCTTGAAGACAGGAGCGGGCCAGGTCTTCTTCGAGTGGGTCGGAGCGGGGTTCACGCGATTGATCAGTTTCACCGACGACGGTTCGCGCTTCGTGTTCGGCGACTGGGGCGTGCCGATCCGCGCCGTGAACGAGGCCACGGGAGGCCCCCACACCATCGGGTTCGCACTGGCCTTCAGGATGCTGCCCGTGCTGATCTTCTTCGCGTCGTTGATGGGAGTGCTTTACCATCTGGGAGTCATGCAGAAGATCGTCGCGGCGATGGCCTGGGTAATGCGGCGCACGATGCGCGTGAGCGGCGCGGAGGCGCTATCGGCGGCGGGGAACACCTTCGTGGGCATGACGGAGGCCCCGCTGATGATTCGCCCCTATGTGGCCGAGCTGACCGAATCGGAGCTGATGGCGGTAATGACAGGTGGACTCGCCAC
>Ga0272441_10002209_pt1 | contig 40005 bp, 35 predicted proteins | sample SSMProp6N_FD_193582 | JGI IMG/M metagenome (GOLD analysis project Ga0272441, IMG submission 193582) | Marine sediment archaeal communities from Little Sippewissett salt marsh, Falmouth, MA, United States - SSM-Prop-6N | ecosystem: Environmental > Aquatic > Marine > Wetlands > Sediment ... | reverse complement strand
TTATGGTTCAAATAAAGCTATTCCCGTAATACGAAGTATTTGATCATAAAATCAGTTATGTCCTCACAAGGACATAACGTTAGCGATTTTATGTCAAGGGAATCGCGTAATCCTTTATGGTTCAATCATAACAATTCCCGTAATACCACGTATTTGACATAGAATCAGTTCTGGCCTGCATGGACAGAACGGCTGCGATTTTATGTCAAGGGAATTGTGTAATTTTTTTAGGGAGACATGTATAGGCACTGCTTTGTAACAAATCCATTTTAACATCTTCTTCAAAGTAGAACTGAATGACTCACGTTATTAGAAAAGATATTTCATGAAAGACTTACTCATTATTCTGGCTTTAATTGGAACCACAACTTCAATGCTTTACGCACAGGAAATACAAAAATATTCGGTACAAGAAATAAAAAGTGACTTCCAGTATTTATACAAAACGCTTGAAAAAGCAAATTATAATTTATATGCATATACCGAAAAAGATAAAATGGATAGTGTGTATAAAGAAATCGAAGACTCGATTACGGACTCTCTGACATCATTAGAAGTCTTCAGGCTTTTCCAGCCATTTGTGGCCTCAGTAAAAATGTCACATTGTTTCTTATTGTATCCTTCAAAAGAATATTTTGGTTCATACCTTGAGCAGGGAGGCACTGTATTTCCCTTAAACTTACACTTTTCGCAAGGCAAGGTATTTGTAAAAAATAACTTCTCTGAAAATAATCTGATCAGTATTAACGATGAGATATTAGCGCTTAATAATCAGCCGATTAATGAGTTTATGGCAGATCTGTATAGTAATATTTCCGGACCCTCTAATTATTTTAAAGCGTCGCATATTGAACAGAGGTTGTTTGCCCGAATATACTGGTACTTTTACGGTGAATGCAAAGCGTTCAAGTTACAGATTAAGAAAAAAAACGGTGAAGAATTTGAGCTTGTATTAAATGCAATTCCAGGAAAGGAATTTGAAGAAAAAAACGGACAGCAAAAGTCAAATATGAGACATTACCGGGAATTTCATATCTACGATGATAATACCGCTTATTTGCGACCCGGTGGGTTTATTAATATTAATGTTCCTTTTGACCCGGAAGATCCGGCAACTTTCGATAATACTGAATTCAGTCAGTTTATTGATTCAGCATTTGTTGAGTTTGCTAAAAAAGAATCAAAAAATCTTATCCTCGATTTGAGATACAATATGGGTGGCGACAATTCATTTAGTGATTATTTGATCGCATATTTTGCAGATAAGCCGTTTAGTATTTCTTCGAAATTTAGTATGAAAACAAGTCAAATGACGAAAGACTTTTGGAAGGAAATTAATATTCCCGAACATCAAGCCGTAAAGGAGCAAATTATGTCTCATGAAAATGGGACGTATTTTGATGTTTTTATCCCTAAAACCACACCTCACAAGGAGTCTAAAAGATTCAATGGAGGGGTATTTGCACTCATCAATCGATATTCATATTCAAATACTTCAAGTGTCGCGGCAATTATTCAAGATTATGATTTTGGAATTATTATTGGAGAGGAAACTGCGGAAGAACAATCTTCATACGCCGCGTTCCATTTTTTTAACCTACCTAAAACTCAGTGGCCTGTAGCATACCCCAAAGCATATTTTATACGACCCAATGGCGATTCTGCACCCAGAGGTGTTGTTCCAGATTATGTCGTACATGAGGATATCTTCACCGATAAAGATGAAGTTTTAGAATATGCACTGAAAATAATTGCGGATAAGGAGAAGACAAGCAACGGTGGGCATACTCAAGGCCATTAGCGGTTGTGATAAAACAGTAGCCATGGGCAATCAGTCAGGGTTGGGAACCTGGTTTTTACCGGTTTTTTTCATCCTGACTCCTGGAACTACGGCCTACTTCTTATCCAGGCTATTGAAAAGAGATTGACAAACTACCAATAAGAAACATTAAATCGCGGCTGTTTTATGTAACGCTTTATTTAGCAACACTTCAATAATTGCTTTAAGACAACCCCCTTACCGCATCCATAAATTATCGTACCTTTTAATCATCAAAATACCAACCCGCCATTTCTATGGATGCACAGGCCAATGCACCTAAAAAATTTGGAACTTTCGGAGGGGTCTTCACCCCCACCTTGCTCACCATCCTGGGGGTCATCATGTACCTGCGCCTGGGCTGGGTTGTGGGTAATGCAGGACTGCTGGGTGCCTGGTTGATTATCTTTATTTCGTTTTTTATCACCTTGTGTACGGCGCTCTCTATGTCCGCCATCACGACCAATATTCGCATTGGTGCCGGGGGCGCATATGCCATTGTTTCCCAGGCCCTGGGCCTGGAAGTTGGCGGTAGTCTGGGTATCCCACGGTACATCTCACAGGGTTTGGCAGTGACGATGTATATCTTCGGTTTCCGTGAAGGATGGCTTGGAATTTTTCCAGACCACAATGCCTTTTTGGTGGATGTAATTGTTTTTGGCCTTCTGATTACCATAGCCTATATCAGTGCGAACCTGGCCATTAAAACACAGTTTATAATCATGGGCATTATTGTGCTTTCCCTGATATCAATAGTTATTGCCGCCTACCAGGGTTCGATGGCTATCCCTACGAGCGATGCGCTCAGTTGGGGTTCCTTTCGGGGTTCTGTAGAAAATGGTTTTAGCGGTAGTAGTTTTTGGATCGTATTTGCTGTCTTCTTTCCTGCGGCTACGGGTATTATGGCCGGCGCCAATATGTCAGGCGAACTGAAAGAACCCAAGCGCAGTATTCCTATCGGCACCCTTTGGGCCATTGGGGTCAGTTTTGTCATTTATATGGCTCTGGCTTTCTGGATCTCCAGGAGCGCTACAGAAACCGAATTGGTTACCAATTATTATATCATGGTCGATAAGGCCTATTTCGGGCCTTTGATCATCGCCGGAATCCTGGGGGCCACCTTCTCCTCTGCCCTGGCTTCTATTGTCGGGTCGTCGCGTATCCTTTTTGCCATGGGAGAGCACAGGGTCCTCCCCTTTTCCGAATTCCTCTCCGGAACAAGTTCCAACGGACAGCCCAGAAACGCCATGCTAGTTACAGGAATCCTTATTTTCGCTACGCTGCTACTGCGCAATCTGAACGCTGTGGCCCCTTTGGTCACGTTATTCTTCCTGATTACCTATGCTATGATCAATATCGTGGTGATCATCGAACAAAACCTGGGACTAATCAGTTACCGGCCCGTATTTAAAATACACCGATGGGTCCCCTGGTTTGGCCTGATTTCCTCTGTCTTTGCCATGTTTATCATCAATCCCGCAGTGAGCCTCGTCTCAATTATGATTGTCCTGATGGTCTATTGGTATTTGTCCCGTCAAAATCTGGAAACCCCCTTTGAAGATGTGCGCTCAGGGCTCTTTGTCTCCTTCGCGGAATGGGCTGCCAAACACACCTGGGGCATGAAAAAAATGCAGCAGCGCGCCTGGAAAGCCAATTTGATGGTGCCTGTCCGGGATCTGAACGGACTCAAGGGCACCTTTGAATTCTTAAGGAATATCGCCAGGCCCAAGGGCTCTATCAAGCTTTTGGGGATTGAAGCGTTTTCAGAAAACAGCTCCCTGGCAGAGGAATTAGAAGCCATTTCCGAATCTTTTCGAAATAAAGGGGTCTTTTCATCTACCGCCGTCATCCATACCGATGAATTTGCCAAGGGTATCAATTACGGGAGCCAGGCGCTTCAGGGGGCTTTTTTTAAACCCAACATCGTCTTTTTAAATCTGCAGGATCACGATGACTACGAAACAGAACTAAGGCCCGTCATCAAGGAGTCCATACGCCTGGAAATTGGGGTGCTTTTGTACTATTTACATCCGATCGCCCTGTTGGGCCAGCGCAACATCATCAATGTTTGGGTCAGTGACCGCAAGACCAAATGGGATTTGGGATGGGATATCGGGAACCTGGACCTCTCTATTTTGGTGGCCTATAAACTTAAAATGAATTGGGGGGCGCGGATTCGCCTGATTACAGTGATAAATAACCCTGAGGAAGTTGATCAAGCCAGTGATTTCCTGAATTTACTGACGAATCTGGCACGCCTGCCGGAAACCCTGACCGAAGTTATAGTCGGCGATTTCAATACCGTGATCACCCAGGCCCCTTCTGCCGACCTGAATATATTTGGAATGGATGATGACCTCAAGTTTGATTTCGTAAGGGAAATGTCCACCAAAACAAAGAGTACTTGTTTGTTTGTGAAGGATTCCGGGCACGAAAGCATCCTGGCGTAAACAGCACCCCATAAAGTATACAGGGTGGTATTGCAATCCTAAAAAACCCTGGGAATACTACTCGACCACAGTGACATTCACGGCATTCATGCCCTTCATGCCCTTGCGCAGTTCAAAAGTCACTTTGTCGTTTTCGGCAATCTCGTCTACCAGGCCGCTGACATGACAAAAGTGTTTTTCCTGTGTTACGGTATCGATAATAAAACCAAAACCTTTGGAATAGTCAAAGAAGGACACTTTTCCTTTGCGGATCGGGTCAAACGGATCCTCGTCGGTTTCCTCTTTTTTGGGAATTCCAAGGTAGATGCTATCGGCATCGACCTTAACACGTTCAGACGGATCCTGTGGGGTATCGGTTAAGTTCCCGTCCTGGTCCACATAGGCAAAAGGGATCCCTCCCCCGCTTTCTTTAGCTTCAGCCCGCCTGGCTTCTTTTTTCTTTTGTTTTTCTTCTCGTTTTTTTAAACGCTTTTTTTCCTTCTCGCGCTTACTGAAGGTTTGTTGTGATTTAGCCATAAATATGTTTGAGCTGTAAAAGTTAGGATTTTATAGGCAACTAATGAAGGAATTTCAATAAAAAAGCCCATCCAATGGACGGGCTTTTAAGAACTTTAAAATATAATGTCTTAGATGACCCTTACATTCAAGGCATTCAACCCTTTTCGGCCTTCTTCTAAATCGAATTCAACCTGGTCACCTTCACGAATTTCGTCAATTAAACCGGTAACGTGTACAAAATGATCCTTTTCAACACCTTCTTCAGTGATAAAACCAAATCCTTTGGCGTTGTTGAAGAACTTAACTGTTCCTTTACTCATAATTACTCTACTTTAAAAATTAATTTGAGCTGCAAAGATCGCACTAATAATTTAATAATCAGTTTTTTATTTGATTTATTTAACAAAACACCCCATTCCACCCCTATTTTCAAGGGTGTAGCTGTACGTTAAACAAAGTGATATAGAAATGCAGGGAGGAGACTAAGCAAAAAAATTAGCCCATCGCTAAAGTTAAGTGGGCATTAAATACAGCCTGCAAGTAAAGACTCCGACATACCGGCTAACGAGGACGGATTAGTACCTTACGTCCAGCGTATACCCCAAACCCAAGCCGCGGAGGACTTTTTTCATTTCAGACTCCTTGCTCAGTCTCTCGTAGGTCCCGCCCGTAAGGACACCCACTGAAACCGCCAAAGCCTCTGTCTGTTTAACTTTTGCGTCTGCATCAACCCACTCCAGGGTTACCAGCACATCTTCAGTCAATACGATGTTATAGGGCCTTAAATCCCTATGTATCCGCCCGGTTTGTTCCGATGCCACAGGGATGATAATATTTTCTTTTAATATGTTTCCCACGGGTTTCCCGCCTTCAAGCCGATAGATATTTAATCGAAAAGAGACTTTTCCACTAAACCGGTTATGGTAAACGTGAAAGCTAAAATTATCCACCAAAAGGGGTTGCCGACCAACATTCATACGAATTCCCATCTCTTTCCCCATTTGGTCGTAATGAAAAAGGTGCCCGATAAAGTTCGATTCTGTTTTATTTCCAAGGGTTTTCCGTTTCCACGCCCGGGCCGTCAACACCACTTCATCCAGTTCTGAAATGGCTTCCTTCAAAGGGATGGTAGTCGCGGTCCCCGGTTGGAGCAACGCTTTAACCGGGATAATTTTACTTTCATACCCTATCATAGAGATACGAAGTGTATCGGCGCGTTGGGATTCGGACAGGTCTAATTGAAATACCCCTTCCCGATCGCTTACGGCACCAATCTCTTTACCGATAACCCCAATGTTTACATAGGGCAGGCCTAGCCCGGTCTTTGTATCTACGACCTTTCCCATGGCCTGGTAAAATGTAATTTGCTCCCTCGCATATTCCAGAGGTTCCCGAGTAATTGATTCCTGTTGAAGTAAATTTTGATACCAGGCCTCAAAAAGGGTTTCGTCTTTTAAATACTCGCTGAAAAATTTGAGGGTTGTGGTTTGGATGTCCTCGTAAAGCGCCACTTCCTGCGCATTGGTTTGCAGAGCCCAGGCAATACTGCCAAAGTCCTCATGCCGGCTTTCCAGAAATCTTAAATACCAGGTCGGGCTATTGATTTTCTTATAATAGCAGTACTCATCTGTAGGGGTAAATTCATTCAGGCGATCCCCGGCCTCTATGTGCAGGAAGGCGGCCTGCGTTTTTTCGGGATGTAAAATCCCGGCCGCATAGATTTCTGACAGATATGCATCATCTTCTTCAGTATCTCCGTAATAAAAGGTATCTGAACCATCCAGGGATACCATGGCCTTGATATCCGGGTGACGGTCCAGCAACAAAATACCGCTCATTCCCCCCCAGCTCAGGCCCAAAATACCCTTCCGATTGGTATCGACCGGGAAACGATCGGATCCGGCCATATAGGACAGGGCAAAATCGGCATCATAAACCTGCTCCAGGGTGTTTTCCAGGCTATTGGTCATATCCCCCGGATAGGCGCCGATGGACGAGATGGACACAACGATAAAACCGTTTTCTGCCAATTGTTCCAGCAGGCGGTAACTCTCCCACCCCATCCCATTGTACCCCGCCATATAGACGATGAGCGGGAAAGAGCCGGTAGCCATGGGGACTCCCGAGTAACTACTGGTGTGTTTTTCAAGGAGTCGTTTACCGTCCATGGCCTCCAGTCCAAAGCCAGCTGCCAGATACATGATGAGTTCGTCGCTAAACCCGGAATATTCCGTTTCGTCCTGGTAGGCTACAGCCCGCTGTTCGTGCAGCCGGAACAAGTCTCCAAAAAGCATCGGCTCAGATGCCCCACCTGCTGTGGCTGGATACCAGATATCCAAATCCAGAGGTCTGTAATGCAATTGGTCTTGGGGGGATGTGCCGGGCTTATAGGTACGTGAGTAATCTACAAGGTGAACGGTCGCAAACCCGGCGCGATACTCCCGGTTTACCTGGGAGAAACCTGAGAAAATTGCCCCAAGCAGGAAAAGAAGTACACAACTTCTATTAGACATCGAACAAGGGGCGATTTATCATAAACTTCAGGTCTTAATGGCAAAATCAGGCCGGTTCCAGTTCTTTCACCAGTTCTTGCTGTATATGTTTGGGTACCGCTTCAAAGGCGTGAAATTTCGAATGAAAAGTCGCCTTACCCTGGGTTAAAGACCTCAAATTAGTGGAATAGTCGAATAACTCGGCCTCCGGAATGACACTTTTTAAGATCTGGTAATTGTCGAGGCTTTCGATCCCCAGGATAATGGCGCGTCGGGACTGCAGATCCGTCATGATATTACCTACCATTTCTTCAGGAACCTTGATAGTCAATTCACGAATCGGTTCCAGCAACCTGGGCCCCGCATTCAGAAAAGCATCCCGGAAGGCATGCGCCCCTGCAATCTTAAAGGAGATGTCGTTGGAATCCACCGAGTGCATTTTCCCATCATAGACCATGACCCGGACATCCCTTATATAAGACCCGGTGAGCGGCCCGGATTCCATCACTTCCATGATCCCCTTGCGGATGGAGGGAAGATACCTGAGGTCTATGACCCCCCCGACGATGCAGTTATAGAACACCAGTTTACCCCCCCAGGGCAAATCAATCTCTTCCTTTCCCCGGATATTAAAACCTTCGGGCTCCGCCATGCCTTCATGCCAGGGGCTTATCTTCATATGCACCTGTGCAAACTGCCCGGCTCCACCTGATTGTTTTTTATGCCTGTAATTGGCTGATGCAGATCGTTTGATGGTTTCCCGATATGCAATTTTGGGATGCTCGAGAACCGATTTAACCCCATAAATGTGTTCGAGCATCCACTCAATGGTCGAAAGGTGCAATTCGCCCTGGCATCCCAATATCTGTTGTTTGAGTTCATTGGAATAAGCCATAGTGACCGTGGGGTCCTGGCTATGTAGTTTCCGAAGCGCATCCGTTAGTTTTTCTTCCTCATTTTGCCGCAAGGCAGAAACCGACCTTTGGGTACGCGGTTCCGGATAGACCACCGGCCGAATAGTAACTGGCTCGTTTTCCTGATGCAGGGTGTCATTGGTCTCGGTGTATTTGAGTTTCAGGGTGGCGCCTATATCCCCAACGACCATTTTATCAACTGCAGAGCGGTCCTTGCCATCCATAATGAACAACTGGTTCAGGGTTTCGGTTTCCCCAGTCCGGGAATTGACAAGCTTGTCGTTGGCCCGGACCACTCCCGATTCAACCTTAAAGAAAGTAACCTTACCGAGATTCTGCATCTGTACGGTCTTAAAGACAAACAGTGCGGTGGGGGCACTCGATTTACGCTCGACCACTTTTCCCTCTGTGCTTTGTTCCGGCTTGAGGTCTGCGGCAGCCGGGGCTACATTGTCTATAAAGCCCATCAGTCGGCCACTGCCCATATCCTGAAGGGCAGAGACACAGAATACAGGAAAGAGTTCATGGTTCAACATTCCCGTTTGGATACCCTGCCGCATTTCATCTTCTGAGAGGGTGCCTTTTTCAAAAAAGAGCTCCATCAATTCTTCATCTTTTTCAGCGGCTTTTTCAACGAGTTCGTTGTGCAACCGGTCCGCCAGTTCTTTCTGATCCTCCGGTATGGGCATTTTTTCAGGTTTGCCACCTTCCGGAGAGAATTTGTACATTTTCATTTTAAGTACATCCACAATGCATTGAGCCCCGTCAATAACCAGGGGATACTGCACTTTCACCGCATTGTTGCCTACAAGGCCTTTAATGCTCTTGAAACTTTCCTCGAAATCTGCATTGGGATGGTCTATCTGGTTCACCACGAAAAGCGTGGGCTTATTGTACCTGTCGATATAATTCCAGATAATCTCGGTGCCAATCTCCACTCCGTGCTGGGCATTCAAAACTGTGACAACCGTATCGGCCACGCGGATCGAAGAGAGGATCTCACCAATGAAGTCGTCCAGACCCGGAGTGTCTATGATGTTGATCTTGTAGTTCCGCCATTCTGTGTGCAGCGGGGTGGCAAATACAGAACTCCCCCGCTCCTGTTCAATCTCGTGATAATCGGAAACCGTACTGCTATTTTCCACGGTACCCCGTCTCTTGATCAGGCCGGCTTCAAATAGCATGGTTTCCGTAAGTGTTGTTTTACCACTGTTGTGGGCGCCTACAAATACAATATTTTTGATGTGTTTATCGTCGAATACATTCATAAGTCAGATCTGTTTGGTTCGCGAAAGTTGTTAAGGGTCGAGCTATAAATATAGCAGGCCCGGTGCACCAAAAACATGACATTTTACCATAAACCGTAATTTTTATACGGGCCATTTTGCCTGAAGGATTTCAAACCTGGGCCAAACAGCAGGAGGAATGCTCAGGGCTGGCTGTAAGTAACCCGGTAGATCGCATCTCCATAGTCGTCGGAAATAAGCATAGAGCCGTCATCCAGCCAAAGCAGGTCAACGGGTCTTCCGAATGCTTCCTGGGAGGCATCATCCAGCCAGCCATCGATAAAAGGTTTGTAGCTTACGGCTTTGTTTCCTTCGAGCTCAACCAGCGTGATGCGATAGCCCACTTTAGAAGAGCGGTTCCAGGAGCCGTGTTCGGCGATAAACGCCTGTCCTTTATATTGATCCGGAAACATCTGTCCTGTGTAAAATTTAACCCCCAAAGGAGCGACATGGGCCCCCAAATTCTGTACCGGGGGTACAAAATCAGAACAAGGCCGCTGATCTCCGTATTCAGGATCTGGAATGGTTCCCCCGTGGCAGAAGGGATATCCGAAATGCTGTCCGCCTTCGCTGACGCGATTCAGCTCACAGGGTGGGACATCGTCCCCCATCATGTCCCTCCCGTTGTCGGTAAACCAGAGTTCTCCGGTTTCCGGGTGCCAGGTAAAACCCACCGTATTTCGAACCCCATTTGCGTAGACTTCCCGGTTACTGCCATCGGGGTCCATCCGTGTAATGGAGGCATAGCGTTTGTCTACCCGGGCAGAATCACAAATATTACAGGGAGCCCCGACGGGGACATATAATTTATCATCGGGGCCGAAGGCGATATATTTCCAGCCATGGTGGCCTTCGGTAGGGTAATCCTCGTATATGACTTCAGGTTCCGGCAGGGCTTCGAGGTTCTCTTCAATATTTGGGTAGCGCAAGAGCCGATTGATCTCCGCGACATAGAGGTCGCCATTTCGAAAGGCGATCCCGTTGGGGACAATCAGGGTCGTATCCAGGATAAGGGTGCGGTCTGCTTTAAAATCCCCGTCCAGATCCTGAATGGCGTAGAGTTTATTCGCTTTCCGGGTACCGACAAAAAGGGTGCCCTTATCCCCTACCGCCATAGACCGCGCATCGTCGACGCCCTCGGCATAAGTGCTGATCGAGAATCCTTCAGGCAGGTTCAGCCGCTCTAAGGGCAGGCTCCCTTCATCACCTGTGGCCATGGCCATAGACTGACTGGTTTTTTCGGATTCCGCCGTATCATCGGCCTGCTCTGGAGTTTTTGATTCTTTACAGGAGAGAACGGCCAGGAAGCAAATGCCGGTAGCCAAAAGTAAAAAGTGGGTTCCAATGCGTTTCATAGGTAGCGTCTTGTTTTACCTTCAAACTTAAGAATACTGAAGACACTAATTGCCCGGTTTAACGCGGAATTTGCATTTACAGCCCTTACTGTAATTGGACGATAGGGTTAATTAGGGTGCAATACTGCCTAAAAGTCAATCACGATTCCCAAACTCGGTATAAACTGACCTTCTCCCTGTGGGATTTCCACCAGGCTGCGGGGATCGATGATGGCCCCCGAACTATCGCGGTTCAGTCCATATTCCGGGGGGCTGGGGATGTCCTGGGAAAGGACGTTCTGAAATTCGATAAACACATCAAAAGCAAAATTCTCGAAGTTCCATTTTTTATCCAGTCGAATATCGAGCTGGCTGAAAATATCCAGTTTTTCCTCCCCCAGTCGGGAATAGTCGAGGACCACCTCGGGATAATTTTCCAGGGTGGATTCCAGGTCTGTTGGGACAAAAGGGGTACGCCCGGCAAACCGGTAACGGGCACTCAATTCCCAGTTCCTCCCAAATTTATAGCCCCCCACAAAAGAGACCAGGTGCCGGCTGTCCCAAACCGAAGGCAAGTAAAGCTCCGTGTCAAATCCGGTAAATTCGCTGTAAAACCAGGTGTAGGAGAAGATACCGTAAAAATTGTTGCTCAATTTTTGCTGGAAGAGCAATTCTGCCCCATAGCTCCTCCCCTTACCCACCGTTTCGATAGGTTCACTACCCAGGACCTCGAATCCTCCTCCTTTATTGGCCAAAGAGACACTGTCGCGTACAGAGACCGGGTAGTCGTTGTATCGTTTATAAAACCCTTCAAGGGAAATACTGGAGGCAGGGGAAAAGTAATGTTGCAGCCCGATCACGAAATGATCGCTACGCGTATAATCTACCTCCTGGTTAATCAGTGCACCTTCATTGTTCCGGAACCCGAGAATGGTATAGGGGGGTATCTTGTAGTAACGGCCAATGGAGCCGTTAATACGCCAATTCGGGGAAAACTCGTAAGAGGCGGAAATCCGGGGTGAAAAGGTGCTGAGCAGTGTTTCGCGGGTGGTGAAGGTATCATCATCCATCCGGAACCCGAAGGAGAGATCGAGGGTCTCATTCAAAAAGGTACGGGTGAGGTTAGCAAACAGGCCGTATTTGGCAAAGTCGATCTCTGTATTAAAGGCTGCATTGTTCAGGACATCTTCAGTCGTGTTTTTGTAGTCTGAGTATTGCGCGTTGGCCCCGGTGCTCAGTTTCCAGTCTCCGATATACTGCGTCAGCTCATAACGGAGTTTGGTCTCCGATTCTGTTGCATCATTGTTGAACAAAACACCTGTTTCGTCTTCCGGGTCCTCATACCGGGTAAAGTTATTCATAAGGGTATTGTTGCTCAGGGTGGTAAGCATATAGCCTTTACCATTTTTAAAGCGGTTTCGCCAGCTTACCCCTATGGTATTGGTGCGTTGCTCAATAAAGGGGGCCTGCTCCAACTGGGCCTGCTGCTCAGGGTCGAATTCATCTGGTGGACTCGCTGTAAAATCGTCAATAGACCCCAGTCCCATAAGGGTAATGGTATTGTAGTCATCGAGCTGATGATCTACCTTAAACTGATAATCCCAGTAATCGGGCCGGAATGGCAGGCCAATTACCTGAAAAAGAAATTGCAGATAGCTCCTTCGGACTGAGGCCAAAAAAGTAGTCTTTGAGGTTTCACCTTCTGCTTTAAACAGCGGGCCTTCCAGCGTAAGAGCGGCTTCACTTGCGCTGACCCTGAAGTTTCCTGCGAAATTTCGGGAATTTCCCCTTCGCTGCTGAAATTGAAGTACGCCGGAAAGAGGGTTGTCGTATCGGGAATTAAAGGCCGATGTAGATAAGGTCACATTTTCTATAAATGAAACATTGATCATACCCACAGGACCTCCCGCGCTCCCCTGGGTACTGAAGTGATTGATGTTGGGTATTTCCATCCCATCCAGGTAATAGACCGTTTCGTTAGGCGCCCCCCCCCGAATGATCAGATCGTTTCGAAACCCACCGATAGAAGGCGAAACACCTGGCAGGGTTTGGGCTACCCGTACCACGTCGTTATTGCTGCCAGGGTAGGTTGCTATTTCAACTGCAGAAAGCGTCTGGGTGGAGAGCGGGGTTTCCCGGGGCCTTGAAATCACGTTTTCATTCGATACCACAACCTCCTCCAGTTGCTCAGAGGTGGCCTCCAAAATAAAGGTATAGGCTGGTGTGCCTTTAGAGCGAATAATTATATTGAATTTTGTCTGGGATTTAAACCCCAAATAACTGGCAACCAGGTTATAGGAACCCGGGGGCACATCCTGGATTTCATACTTTCCTTCAAAATCTGTCTGTGCGCCGAGTTGGGTACCCTCCAAAAATACCGAAGCTCCGATAAGGGGTTCCCCCAGTTCGTCTACTACTTTACCAAAAACGGAAGTCGTCACCTGTGCCTGGGCCCCAGACCCGAGGAGTATGAGAAGGATGACCAGAATGTGTCTCACGAGTAAGGGTATTTCTTGTTTAAATTTTTTCTAAAATAAGTGGACAAAGAAAATTTAAAAATGATGAAAAGTCTTTAAATTGATGTTAAAAAGGGATCATACTTCCTAAGAAAAAAGGGATTAAAAATCCACACCTAAATACAGTATATATAGGCAATACCAGAGTTTTAACGTCATCATACAATAAAAAAGCCACCCCGGAAAGGGCGGCTGGTAGAATGTGCTAAAATGCAGATTTATTTAATCTCCACGAGCTCAAGTTCAAAAACTAGATCTTGCCCGGCCAATGGGTGATTGGCATCGACTATGATGCTATCGTCCTTAACATCAGCAATCCGGAGTTGGCGTTCGCTCCCATCTTCCCCCCGGGCGACTAATCCCATTCCAATTTCAGGTTTGATTTCCTCAGGGAGTTGTTCTTTCCCGATTTCCTGAAACAATTCTTTCTGGACCTCACCATAAGCCTCTTCCTTGGGAATATTGATCGTCTTTTTTTCCGCGACTTCCATGTCGAGAAGCCCTTTCTCAAAACCAGGAATCAGGCTGCCCTGACCCAGTGCTACTTCAAGGGGCTCCCGCTCCAGGGAACTGTCAAAAACTTCTCCCGTAGTTAATTTTCCAGTGTAGTGTACCCGTACGGTGTCGTTCTCCTTTACTTTACTCATCTTATGCTTTTTAAATTTACGGTGCCAAAGGTACGGGTAAAAGGCCGGGCAGCCGAAGGATCAGGTGAGTATCTGTGCTAAGAGATTGTTAAAAGGAACCTGGGGCGTTTAAGGCTTGTCGGACTGGCGGATAAAGGGTACGAACCGGACAGCCATCAATTTCTCCGATTTGAATTTTCCATTGGACCGGGTGATCAGGGTCAGCTGACGCACGCCCCCATGCGGGCCAATAGGAATGACCATCCTCCCTCCTTCTGCCAGTTGTTCCATCAGGGTCTCGGGGAGTTCTTCCGCTCCTGCGGTTACCATAATAGCGTCAAAAGGAGCCGCCTCCGGCCATCCGTTATACCCGTCTCCAATCCGGACATTCACATTTTTATACTTCAGGCGTTTAAGGCGTTTTTTAGCCTCCTCGCCCAGGGTTTCGACAATTTCTATCGTATAGACCTCCCCCCCAAGTTCGGAGAGGATCGCGGCCTGATATCCTGAACCTGTGCCTATTTCAAGGATGCGCTCCCCGGCCTGCACCCCAAGGGTCTGGGTCATATACGCCACGATATAGGGCTGTGAGATCGTCTGCCCCTCCCCTATGGGCAACGCCCGGTCATTGTAGGCCCAGGGCTTGTATTCTTTGAGCACAAATTCATGGCGGGGTACCGAACGCATAACCTCCAACACAAGGGTGTCGGTGATATCCCGAGCCTCTAGCTGCTCCCGAACCATCGATTCACTCAGGGCAGCATAATCTTGCTGGGCACCACCTTTGACCATTGTGAATAGAAAAAAAAGTATGAGTATTTCCGCTTTGCGCATTCGAAAAAACATTCTTTTAGGATCTAAAAATACAATTAAAACACGAGTGTCCTAAGTATCTTCCACGAACGGTTGCAATTATTGGACCCAAACGGGTAACCCGTTATCTGCGAAACCGGCGAAGACCAGCAATCTTCTTTTTTGAATTAATAAAATACACTCCGGTAAGTAAGATGACTGCAGCCGTTATGGATTGGGCTGATATGGATTCGCCCAGAAAATACCAGCCTAAAAACATGGCGACAATTGGGTTTACATAGGTATTTGTGGCCACTTTTTCAGGTGAAACTACTTTGAGCAGGTAGTTGAAGGAGGTAAAAGCTACGATGCTTCCGAACACAATTAGGAGAACCATGGCCCAGGAGGTACCCACCTCCCAGTACTGAAGGGGGAGCCACTTTTCCCCAAATGCCAGACTCATAAAACAAAGGATGACCCCTCCGGTGATCATTTGATATCCGGTATTGACAAAATAATTGGAAGGCAGGTCCGCCTTCCCCACAAATAAACTACCGTACCCCCAGGCGAGCATGGCTGAAAATATCATTGCGATTCCCAGGAGTGAGTTCTCCTGCTGCACCACAGTGTTTTGGTTGATGAGTAAATAGATGCCAAGAATTCCCAGGGCGACTCCAACCAAAGACATGGGTTGGATTTTCTTTCCCTGCAAAAGCCACATCATAAGTAGTATAACCAGGGGTTGGGCTGAAATTTCCAGGGCCGCAAAATTACTGTCCACATATTTGAGGGCCCATACCACAGTGCCATTTCCGAAACTCAGGAACAGGAACCCAGCCAGGGTCACATTGTAAAACTGGCGTTTGGTGATACGAAGGCTCTTACCCATGGCCAGGGCAATACCAAATATCAAAATACCCGCCACCAGAAACCGAAACCCCGCGAGCATAAAGGGAGCGAGCTGTGCTACAGCGATTTTGTTCAGGAGATAAGTGGAGCCCCAGATCACATAAATGGCAAAAAATGCCCCCAGAATCAAAGGAAGTTGCGATCGGTTTTCCATGGGACAATAATACGCTATTCCGTTTCAAAAAGTGTTGTCCTGAATGAAAATCAGCGGGTATCAGAGTAACCCGGCAACCATAAACCCGAGGTAAGTCCCCAGGGCATTTCCAAGGGAGCCAATGAGGATGGAGGGCAGTATGAGTTCATTTCGCCCAAAATTTTTGGCCAGCGCCATGGCTGTGGTCCCTCCCCCGACGTTCGCCTGGGAGGCTATGGCTGCCATATCCCAGTCATATTTCAGTAAATAGCATCCTAAAAAGACCACCAGCCCATGCCCCAGCATTGTTATTCCAATAAAACCCAGTAGTAATAAAGCCAGGGCACCGGCTGCCCCCAGGGCGCTGAAATCGCAAAAGGCACCTACTACAGCCAGAAACAGATAAACGCCCCAACTCCCGAGGAACATATTCCCTTTTTGACGATGGAGCAAAGGGATTTGAGCCAGAAGCAATGCCAGAGTGGTTATGACAATCATACCCGGGATATTCCAGTTCTGTGTCCTAAAAAAGTCAGTTAGTATTGCAGTCAGCAATAATCCAAGGGCGCTCAGCCCAATCCACAGGGAGAGGCTTTGAATATTTAAATGCGCGGAGTCGTCTTCCACGATTTCGATTTTACCTTCTTCGTGAGAATCGCCTGCATTGGGGTTTTGGGGTTTGAGTTTTTTAAGGGGAAACCAGCGGCCCAGAAAAACCGGAACGGCAATGGTTACAAAAAACCACAGTGTGGTAACCACATTGTCTGCAGCTACAGCACTTGTATAGACCAGGCCCTGGTCCATCACCCTGTAATGAAGGGCAACGGCATTAAAATTGATACTACCCCCGGTGTATGTTCCGGCCAGCATTCCGGCCAGAGCAGGATAGAGCCCTTCAAATAAAGGGCCATCCTTAATAATTAGTGTTGCCGTAAATACGCCCAGTACAGTTCCCAGGCTTCCAAGCAGAAAGAGGATTAAAATGGGAAGACCCGTTTTTTTGAGTTGGGTGAGGTTTACATCGAGTAGCATCAGGAAAAGTGAAGCCGGGGCGACATATTCAAAAATAAAATCATAAGTGGGATTAGCCTGGCTGGGAAGGAGGCCTACATTGGAGAAAACGGCTCCGAGGACCAGGACCAAAAGGGCAATCCCAAAGGCCCTAAACCGGGGTTTCCGACTCGCCCATTCGGATAAGAAAAGCACTATAGATAAGACAAAAATGAGGTAGACGGGGGTTTCAATAAAGGCCATTCGCCATTATTCTTTTAGCGACTGCATATCGATGACAAAACGGTATTTGACATCTGAGGCCACCACCCGCTCATAGGCTTCATTGATCTCCGGCATCCCGATCATTTCCACATCACATACGATGTTGTGTTTCCCGCAGAAATCCAACATCTCCTGGGTTTCAGCAATACCTCCGATCAGGGAACCGGCTATGCGCTTGCGGCCCATCATCACCCCACCCCCGTGAAAGGGTTTTAGGGGTTCCACCGCCCCTACCAGAACCATGGTCGCATCAATTTTAAGTAATCCAATATAAGGATCCATCTCATGGCCTACCGGGATGGTGTTGAGAATAAAATCAAATGAATTGGCCTGGGCCTGCATCGCTTTGGCATCTGTGGAAATAAGGACTTCATGTGCTCCAAGCGCCTCGGCATCATTCGCTTTGTCCGGAGAACGGGTGATCATGACCACATGGGCCCCCAGTGCATTGGCAAATTTAATCCCCATATGCCCAAGGCCTCCAAGGCCTACTACCCCTACCCTGTCTTTTCGGCCGACCTTCCAGTGTTTTAGAGGAGACCAGGTCGTAATTCCGGCACAGAGCAACGGAGCGGCACCGCGTACATCAATGTTTTCCGGGATTTTGAGTACAAAATCCTGATCCACGACAATATGGGTGGAATAGCCCCCGTAAGTCCGTCCAAAATGAGGTTCCGGACTGTTATAGGTCCAGGTACAGCCATTCTCACAAAACTGCTCCAGATCCTTTTTGCAGGAGGGGCAATCCCCACAAGAATCCACCATGCACCCCACGCCAACCAAATCCCCCCTATCAAAACGCCTGACCCTGGAACCCACTTCAAGTACCCTTCCGATAATCTCATGGCCCGGAACCACGGGATACGTGGAATTTAACCATTCGTTTCTCGCGGTATGTATATCGCTGTGGCAGACTCCGCAATAAAGGATTTCAATATGTACATCGCGTTTGCCCGGAGTTCTCCGGTCTATGCTCATTTTTTCAAGGTTGGCGTCTGCAGCCTGGGTTCCATAGGCGTTTACTGTGGTGCTCATTGTATCCAATATTTTTTTGGTATTGTTCCTAATCCGTTTGTCCTAAAGATATTATTAATTGCGCAGCTATAGAAACATCTGATTCTTTTTTGAAAAATGGCGTTTTCTTTACCGGTTACACACGTGATTCCGGTCAATATTTTAAAATGTTTAACTATTTATATAATTATTTAAACAATATTTAATACTCCCCTATGGATTCATTGTCTACTTTCGCTTTCTAATCTTAAAACACTAAAACAAATGAAATTTTTGAAATCAACCCTTTTCCTGGCTTTTATTGGAGTCGCTTCGGCCGTTAGTGCCCAGGGAAATGAAATGGCTGCCGCATCGGAAAAAGTGAATCAGCACGTACGTACTGAAGTACAAACTCCTACTATTGTGGGCGTAGCGAGCAGTAATGAAGTATTTTCTACCCTGGTAACTGCGGTTGCTGCAGCTGACCTTGTAGGAACTTTGGAGAGTGAAGGACCTTTTACGGTTTTTGCCCCAACCAATGACGCCTTTGCAAAACTACCTGACGGAACAGTGGAAACACTTTTAAAGCCGGAAAACAAAGAAGGGCTTAAAAATGTACTGACCTATCATGTAGTGGCTGGTAAGTTTATGGCTGCTGATGTTGTTAAAGCGATTCAAAGTAATAACAACGCATTTTCAGTACAAACTGCAAATGGTCAAAAGCTCACTCTGAGTTTAGTCGATGGTTCCGTAATGGTAAAAGATGCCAATGGAAATTCTGCCAAAGTCACAGCTACCGATGTTGCTGCGTCCAACGGAGTGATCCACGTTATCGATTCAGTAGTACTTCCAAAATAAATAGTACTACTAAAATAAGAAGTTCCCCTATATCCATAAAAATACCGCCTCAAAGGGCGGTATTTTTTTTCATAGCAATTTTAATCCCGATTCAACTTACACGTCGATCCGCATCTTCAGTCTTTTTTCAACTTTCTTTTTAATGGCTGTCAATCGTTTCATCACTTCCATTAAATGCTGATCACGTGATTTCTTATATACTTCATTGATCTCCAGGATCAGGTCTTTCAATTCACGGGAAGCCTGAACGCGTTCACTTGTGGTGATTCTGGACCATTTCCGGCTTTCAAACTCCTCGGCTTTCTGCAGTAGTAACTCCATAGTCTTCCGTTTTTATTTAAGTTTAATCAAAAATCGCTCCAGAATCTGAAACCGGAATTTTCAGCTTTCCCTTATACTTGAAAACAGCTGTGAGCGCTTTTGAGATAGAAGGGGAATCTTACTTCCGGTCTATAGAATCAAAGAACTTTTGGAGAAAGATACAACATCTCTTTATTTTGTTCAATTCTCTTAACAAATGTTTAAACAATTGAATTCGAAACTGTTGCTTCTCTCCACTTTTAATGCATATAACTCCCTGCATTAAAGTCTATAACTGTACCTGTGGCATGGTCCATCTGGCCGCTACATATAAAGGCAGTGAACGGAGCAATATGGGAGGGCCGGGTGAGTTCAGGCAACGCAATCTCATCTAAAAGTACAGCTTCTCCATGGCTGGCGATGAAGGATTCAGCCATAGCGGTACGTGTAAATCCGGGGGCAATAACAAAGGAGGTGATTCCCGCCTTACCAAAAGAACGGGCTACTGATCTGGAAAGTGAGGTGATTCCGCCCTTAGAGGCTGCATAGGCCAGATATTCTGCGGTTTCTCCCCGAAAAGCTGCCCTGCTGCCAATATATATAAAACGCCCCCCTCCCCTTTGCTTAAAATGTGCAATTCCCAATTGCGTGAGCTGGCCGACACTGTCCAGATTAATGGATAACGTCTTTTTCCAAATCGCGTACCAGTTCTCGGGGGATTGCGCTACGGGATGCGGTAGAAATACCCCGGCATTAAAAATTATGGCATCCAGATGTCCGAAAAGATTGAGGCTTTCATCAAATAAGTGAGAGACGTCTTTAGGATTTTCTAAATCCGCCTGCACCATTGCGGAATGGGTATTGGGAAATTCAGCAATGAGGTCCCGGGCGGCTCTCTCATTCGTGTTAAAATGTACCACTACGCGCCCACCCTGAGCCATCAATTCCCTGGCAATAGCCCTGCCGATGCCCAGTGATGCCCCAGTAACCAGAATGTGTTTCCCCTTTAATCCCATGGGTTGGAATGTAGGCAGAATTCTAATAATATACAATCACCCCCTACCCTGCCGACCGATTCAAGACTCCAGGAGTCTGGGACCCAAAAGATGTCCTATGGCCAGATGTTAAAAAATGTTTAAAATAGTACCTTTTATAACATAGTACTGTAACATTTAAAAATATGTGTCGTCTTATTCAATGTAAGGCCGCAACAATCAAGGGTCTTGCAAAAAGAAATCATCACTCAATATTCATCAATCAAAATCAAAACATCATGAAATCACACAAATCATCACCGACAGATCACAGACGTTTTTCTTACTTCTCAAACTTCAAGTCCTCCAAACGAGTGCGTTGGTCAGAATCGAGAAACTACGTGCACTAAGGGTTACATCAATCGACATTCATCAATCATCAATTGACAATCATCATCAAAAAACGAAACAGCCATGAGAACAAATATCAATCACACGCCGACAGAGTCCAGAAGGTTTAACTACTTTTCAAGTTTTAAGGATAGTAAACGCGTAAGGTGGTCTGAAAACCGGAACTACGTTCATTGAATTCATTATTCGACTTATGAAAGTATCCAGGACTCAAAAACAAATCCCGTATGCCTCTCGCCTACGGGATTTTCGTTTTACAGGACTACCCCAGGACAGGGTTATTTTGGGCTCTGATTCTCTGGAAGGCGGGCTGTTAGTACATCTGTATTTCAGCTATAAGGGTTGCCAGCGTCCAGCAAAACAGAAATTAGGTAACCCTATAATTCAAGGATTTCCCTGTCTCCATTAGGATAGATCAAGGTAACTTCATTATCGCAAGTGCCATCACCAAAATCGACACCTATTTCAAGGTCGTTCTTTTCGATGTCCATCAGACCGGTTACCGCGTAGGGACATGCTAAATTTCCTTCCAGGGGCTCCCGGATATCCACTATATAGGTCGCAGAACCGTCAGACACAGTCCAGCTGCCACTTAAGTTATAGATCGTGAATTCAAGGGAAGTTCCGAGTTGAATTTGTAAAGCCTTGGTTCCCTTTTCCGTGAGCACAGTGCCTTCGGGCAATTTTACGGTCATATCGCTTTGTACGACCAAATCGATATTTGTCTCTCCTGAATGGCTGATTTCGATAGTACGCGTTCCGCTCAGTGCAACCGCACCTACAAAAAAGCCTGTATAATTGACGGAGAAAGAAGTATTCCCCACACTCTCGGAATAGGTCACTTCAAGAACTCCATTGACATTCTCAGTCGTGTTAAGGACACAATTCCCAAATTCTACCCGAAAACCGGATTCTGTATAGCTGATCTCGTAGCAATCCTGGTCTGCGATCTTAGCCGCTGTGGGCCCATTCTTTTCAATAAGGTCCATCAAAACTTCATCCATAAGGCCTGTATATGCATCGGCCTCTAAAATAGTCCTGAGTTCAAATTGCGTTAATTCAGCGCCATCAGACATCAGGTCCATTTCAGCATCTTTACTGCAACTTTGGAATCCTGTGAATACCAACACTAAAAACAAAGATTTTAAAATCTGATAAGACGAAATGTTTTTCATCGGAATACCTTTTTTGGGGGTTCCTCTTAAAACGAATTTCGACCCTGTTTAGTGCACAGATCCAAAGGTAATCTTACCTTTTTGCCGATATGGGGTATTGGCCCGGCACTCAGTGCCGGGGAAATAGGCTGCGATCGAGGCTGGGTAGTATTTTCAGTGCATTCTGGTAATAGACTTTCTTTAGTATGCTGTCCGGCAGGTCCAGGCCGTACATGGCCCAAAAGGCATGGTACTTCTTGTGGTAGGGAAAATATTCATCTGCGGTTTCCAGTACCCGGAAATAGGTTGGGAATTCCGAAGGCTGCCAACTGTCCTTTCCAAAAAGGATTCGATCCTGATAGGTTGTGAAAAAAGCCTTCGCCCGACGCGGTTGGCGACCCAGTTCTGCAATAATAGCGCCTATACCCACGTACATATTCGGGAATTCTTCCATCAACTCAGATAACCGGTCCAGGTTGTTGGCATACCACCCCATATGGGCATTGATAAAAGTGGTTTTGGGATGTTTGCGAAAAAGGTTGTGTTGTTCAGCTATAATCTGTTCCCAGGGGGCCGGATCGGAGGCATTTCTTTTGCGCCTGGGCCTGGTTTTTAATTCCAGCCATCTTTCGTTCCTGGAATCCATAGGATCCCAAAAGGATTTGGGATCGGCAGAATGGATCAGTACGGGAATGCCCAGGGTAGCACACATCTCCCAAATCGGGTCCAAACGGGGGTCATCGACGGGTATCCGGTTCCCATATATATCATTATTGCGAAGTCCAAGGCTTTTAAAAATCTTTAACCCTACCGCTCCATTGGCGTGGTCTTCTTTGAGTTGGGCAGCAGCCCGGTTACCCCAGTTCGGGAACCCCACCTCCGAGAAATTGACATTGGCAAATTGCAGGAATCGGGTGGGATAATTTTTTTTGATATTCGCTATACCGTCCTTCATCTTTTCTCCGGACCCCCCGCTGAGATTCACCAGAACCGCCAGGTTCAGGGTGTCCATAGCCCGAACAACAACAGAGAGGTCCTTATCTACCATATTATGGTGGCTGTGTACGTCGACCACTGGGAATTTTGCCCGTGTAACCGGATTTGACGGGACCACCAATGTAGACTCCGGGTTGTATTCTTCAAAGGTCAGCTCCTGTGCGTGCAATGTTCCCAGGATAAGGGACAGGAGGATAAACGCTCTTGCCGTTTTCGTCATTCTTTGAGGTGTTTAGTTTGTTTCGAGAGATAAATTGAAAGGGCTTTTTTATAGGCTTCCGGAGTGTCGATATCCGCAACGGTGTCCGCAGGATCCAGAACCTTGCATTTATCCCTGTACGATGCAATAATTTTCCTGCCTCCCTGTGCCGGTGGGATATCTTTAAGGGCTTCCCAAAAATTTCTGGGGAAAAGGGCCGGAACCCCTGCAAAAGCACCATAATCAGAGGCAATAATGACCTCCGGCTGCTTTTGGTGGGCGTTGAGGACCTGCCTGAGATAGGATCTTGTAATCAAGGGCTGATCCACCAGAAGAATAAGCACGGCATCAATACCGGAAAACCTTTGCTCTACTTCCTGAACCCCTTTGGAGATCGTGGATCCCATGCCCAGGTCCCATTCTGGATGAAAGCATATTTCCGTCCCTCCAACCTTGAGGACCTCTTGTATTTCATTGTGGTGGGCTCCGGTGAGCAAAAGGGTTTGGGTCAACCCGGCCTGTCGTATTATATTAAGAAGATGCTGTACAACCGTAGAGTGCCCCCATGGTAAAAGGGCCTTGGGTGTTCCCATTCGCCGGGAAGCCCCTGCCGTCAATAGTAAAGCTGCTACATTATCCATAATTACCTCAGAACCTAATTCAATTTAGGTTTCTAAAAGTGAAATTTGAGAGATTATAAAGTTTGCCGGGATGTTAATTACTTGATATACTGTCCCGGGTTTTTCTCGAAACTGACCTTGCAACCGTCGCAGCAGAAATAAACCCGTTCTCCCTTATATTCGATAACGTGCTTGGGGTTCTTCTTCGAAACGGGAACCTGGCAAACGGGGTTAATATAATATTCTTCTGCAAACGTGTCCGCGGAAGTGGGTTCTGAGGGCTTTGTTTCAGATGAAGTTTCACGGGTCATATCAACTGCAGATGCCCTTCCCTTCCGGAAATCATCAATTACCTCGGCCAGGATACTTATCGCTACTTCACTGGCCAGTTTTGCGTTGATATCCAAACCCACAGGGCTTTTTAATCGGGCGATATCATCCTCTGACAGGCCCTCTTTTGACAGTTTTGCCTTGATATCTGCTGCTTTCTTGGTGCTGGCCACAAAACCGACGTATCCCGCCCGGGTTTCCAGAGCCTTTCTCACCGTGAGATCGTCGTTTTCTCCCCTTGTGGTTACGATAATATAGGTATTGCCCAGGTTGTTAAAGGGGGAAAAATCGATCTTATCGTATACCCTGTGTGCCCCGGGAAACATTTGGGAATCGGCGTCAACGGCGAGGACGCTTACCCTGAAATCAGCTGCAACAGCCATTACAGCAAGCTTTCTGGCTATATTCGATTTACCAGCGATTATAATCTCTGGTTGGGATATCATAGGTTCAATGAGAATTTCCACGGTTCCTTTACTTTGACATGACATAACATATTCCTTATAGGTTTCGGTTTCCCGAGTCCCTCCTTCAGGTGAAATACGCACCCTTTTGTAGCGTTTTGACCTGATGACTTCAAGGGCCTCTTTAATTACAATACCGCGTACACACCCCCCGCCGACCCAGCCAATCATTTCCCCGGATTCCAGAATTAGGGCTTTATCCCCTACTTTACCTGAGCTGGGTGCTATTCGGTCAACTACCTGGGCTATGGCAAAGTCTGAACCTTTGGCCAATTGCGCCTCTATGTTGAGTGTAAGTTCGTTAAACATCCATGAGTAATTTTTCCAATTTCAATAAACTATCCAGGTTATGCGCTGATTCAAAAGCATCCAGATGTGGCATAACGTTGACAATGCCCTTCTGAATGGGCTGGTAATCCTTCATCCCCTTCAACGGATTCAACCAGATCAAGGTCTTGCACCTTCTCCTTATCGTTTCAACGGCCTCCTTGAGTTGGGTAACACTGCCTGTTTCCAAACCGTCACTAAGGATAACAACAACATGTTTTTGGCTTAAAAACTTATGGCCATACCCGGACAAAAACTCCGTCAGTGATTCTCCAATCTTAGTCCCGCTGGACCAGGTCTGCACATTACTACCTATATCTTTTAAGATCTGGAGTTCCTTATTGGCCCTGAGCATAGGCGTGACATGTGTCAAATGGGTGCTGAAGGTAAAGAATTCCAATTCCCTGAAATATTTCTTTAAGACCATTACGTATCGGAGCAGGTAGTAGCTATAGGTGTCCATTGAACCGCTGATATCCAGGATAAAAACGACTTTTCGCTTTTCCTTCCTCTTTTTCCTGTGTGCCAAATCGAGCATTAACCCTCCCTTGGAAATACTGTGTCGGATCGTCCTGCGAATATCAATCCTGCCTTTGTTTGCGTCTTCAAGCCGTCTTTTAAATCGCATGCTCATTTGGTGGAACAATTCTTCGGCCAATTCCTCCAGTCGTTCCCTGTCTGCGACATCCACCTTAGAGAAATCCGTAAAACGCAGACGGACATTTTCATTGGCCCCTTTTGTCTGCTTGGCTTCTTTTTCCTCTTCTTTCGCTTTGGGCTTATTGAATTTAGCTCCCAGAAAAATGATGGTATCGGTCTCTGGTTCCTTTTTAATCTGTTTGACGGTCTTTTTACGCTCCTCTAGTTTGTCGTCGTAATACCGGCTCCAGAACCGGTCAAACATTTCATCAAAACGATCGTAATGCTCTTTCCGCTTGCAAAAGATAGCCTTTAAACTGTATCGGAAAAGCGTGCGGTCCAACCAGTACCCGCGTTCGGCAATTTCAAAAGCATCACGAGTGTCCTGGGGGCCCAGCATAAATTGTCGCTCCCTACAATAGAATGTAAAGTCGATCAATCGTTCCTTAAAGGTCTTATCTACGGCGACCACAATAGCAGTTCAACTAGTCAATAGGCATTAAGAATTCCTGTACGGACTTGTTCCTCACAAATTCGATATCATCTTTGTGTTTGAGCACACTTCCCAATGTGTTTTCTACAATCTCATCTGTGATATTATCTACATTCAGGAGTACGAGGGTCTTGGCCCAATCAAGGGATTCGGCAATACCCGGGGGTTTCTTAAGGCTTGACTTTCTCAGGTTGTGGATAAAATGCACAACCTGGGCCGCCAACTGCTCGTCGATGTCCGGGAGTTTTCGGGCAATTATATCAATTTCCATGGCTTTGGATGGAAAGTCTACCCAATGATACAAACAGCGCCTCCTCAACGCGTCACTTAACTCCCTGGTTCGGTTGGAGGTCAGGATTACCATAGGTTTTGTTACCGCCTTAATGGTTCCCAATTCCGGGATACTGATCTGAAAATCAGATAATAATTCCAAAAGGAAAGCCTCGAATTCCTCATCTGCCCGGTCGATTTCGTCTATTAACAGCACCACGGGTTTTTGTGCTGTTATGGATCGCAACAAGGGCCTTTTGAGGACGTATTCCATCCCGAAAATCTCTTCCCCCAGGGTGCGTTTATCTTTTTCCTGCTCAAACAGTTTAATATGGAGCAATTGTTTTTGATAATTCCACTCGTAAATGGTCGTACCTACATCCAGGCCTTCGTAACACTGCAAACGGATCAGATCGGTTTTCAGATGTGCCGCAAGCGTACTGGCCAACATGGTTTTGCCTACGCCCGGGTCCCCTTCCAAAAGCAGTGGCTTTTCCAAATTGTTCAGGAGGAAAACGGAAGTGGCCAGGGCCTGGTTCAGGATATAGTCTTGCTCGTAAAAATCATTTATGAGCCCTTGAATTTCTTTATTCAACAGTACAATTTTTTAAATAAGACAAAGCTATACCCATCCGGGCATAGCTTTTGGTTTTTAAAGGAAATCAGGTTTATGCAGTAGCCTCAGCCGCGGCTAACTTTTTTGAAAAGTTAGTGACAAATTGCTTGAATAACTGGTTCGAAACCGTCGTAATCAAACGGGATCCGAACTGCGCAATTTTGCCATTTATGGTAACATCCATTACGGCATCGAGTTTTGACCCCCCGTCTTCCCTATCGGTAATATTCATGGTCATGGTCATTTCCGCATTTCCGTTGCCTTTTACATCCACACCATTCCCCGTCAATATAATCTTACGGTTTTGGGGATCCACTTCATCGTAGTAAATGTCGGCATCATATTTGGCCCCAATAGGCCCGAATTTCATACCTACTTTACCTTTATAGTGGTTATCGCCAACCTTCTCGTCGATCGATACACCGGGGACACAATCCATAACCTTATTCGGATCTATCAGGTGGTCCCAGACTAATTCGCCGGATTGCGGGACTTCAAACGATTTTTCTAACTGTGCTTTCATATCAATTTTAATTCCTGGTTAAGATCCCCGAAAAAAGGAGGGTTATCCAATTTTCGGGGACTGTGATTTTTAAGAGTGCGCCTGAATTGCCTCCCATACTTTGGCAGGCGTTATTGGAATATCCAAATGTTCTATCCCAAGAGGTGACAGGGCATCGATTATGGCATTGGCAATGGCCGGAGGCGCCCCCACGGTAGGTGATTCCGCCACTCCTTTGGCTCCCAGCGGGTGGTGTGGAGAAGGCGTAATCGTGTGTCCGGTTTCCCAATGCGGGGATTCCACGGCCGTCGGAACGAGGTAATCCATAAATGTCCCGTTTAAAACGTTTCCTTCATCATCGTATTCAATCCCCTCGTACATGGCTGGGGCGATCCCCTGTGTGAGTCCGCCGTGCACCTGTCCTTCCACAATCATGGGATTGATAATGTTTCCGCAGTCATCGATGGCCACAAATCGCTTTACGTCAATAGCACCCGTCTCTTTGTCCACTTCAACAACACAGATATAAGCCCCGTTCGGAAAGGTCAGGTTAGGTGGATCGTAATAATGAGTGGCTTCAAAACCGGGCTCCATTCCCGGTGGAATATTGGTATAGGCTGCAAAAACAACTTCCTGTATGGTCTTCGATTTTTCAGGAGCTCCCTTTACAAAGTATTTACCCACTTCCCATTCGATGTCCTCTTCGCTGACCTCGAGCAGGTAGGCTGCAATTTTCTTTCCTTTATCCCTTAGCTTGCGGGCGGCTATAGCTGCAGCAGCACCAGCTGTGGGTGTACTCCTGCTGGCATAGGTCCCCAGGCCATAAGGCGCTGTATCCGTATCCCCTTCATCAATCTCTATATCGGTATAGGGTATACCGAGTTCTTCTGCGAGGATTTGGGCATAAGTTGTTTCATGACCCTGTCCCTGCGATTTGGTCCCGAACCGCGCCAGGGCTTTACCTGTTGGGTGAACCCGAATCTCGGCACTGTCGAACATGGCAATTCCCAGAATGTCGAAATCCTTGGAAGGACCGGCACCCACAACTTCCGTAAAGGTAGAAATACCGATACCCATTAGTTTACCCTCCTTGCGTTTTTCAGCCTGTTCCTTTTTATAGTCTTCGTACCCGATCATCTCCATGGCCTTTTTCAGGGTAGCCTCATAATCCCCGCTATCGTAACTCCAACCCAGGGGGGAAGCATAAGGGAACTGTTCTTTTTTGATAAAATTCTCCAACCTGAGCATAGCCGGATCTTTACCAATTTTAGCGGCGAGTTTATCCACCATACGCTCAATGGCGTGTACAGCTTCCGTCACCCTGAAAGAACAGCGGTAAGCCACTCCCCCGGGGGCTTTGTTCGTATATACAGCATCCAATTCGGCAAAGGCGTGTTCATAATCATAGGAACCCGTACAGATGGAAAACATCCCTGTTGGATATTTAGAGGGGTTTGCAGAAGAATCCGTATATCCGTGATCTGCCAGGGTCGATACCTTAAAAGCCTGGATTTTACCATCCTTGGTGGCAGCCAATTCACAGTCCATATGGTAGTCACGGGCAAACCCATTAACCAGGTTCTCTGAGCGATCTTCAATCCATTTTACGGGTTTACCGATCAGGAAGGTGGCAGCAATGGCGACTACATAGGCCGGGTACACAGGGACCTTACCTCCAAAACCACCTCCGATATCAGGAGAAATGATTCGTATTTTCTCCTCGGATAACCCAACGTGCCCGGCTACCAGGGCGACTATGGTACGAATCGCATGGGGCGCCTGAGTGGTGAGATAAACGACGAGTTTTTCAGTATCCTTGTCATAGGATGCAACACATCCACATGTTTCTATGGATGCCACATGGATTCTGGGAAGATGTATACGCTCCTTCACCACTACATCTGCATTGGCAATCACTTCTTCGGTCTTTTCCCGGTCACCGCGTTCCCAGTGGTAAATCTTGTTGTCTTTTTGCCCTTCCTTGTCCGGGCGCAACAAAGGGGCACCTTTATCCAGAGCTTTAAAGGGATTGACCACGGCATCCATGGGCTCGTAATCCACCTCTACAGCTTCGGCCCCGTCAACAGCAATATAACGATCTGTTGCAATCACCGCACATACTTCCTGTGCCTGGTGCATAACGGTATCTGTAGGCAAAACCATCTGGGTGTCTGAAAGCAGGGTTGGCATCCAGTGCAGGTTGTACTGTGCCAGGTCTTCCCCGGTAATAACAGCCAAAACCCCTGGTATAGCCAGCGCTTTCTCCTTATTGATACTTTTTATCTTCGCATAGGCGTAGGGGCTGCGTACCATAACCATGGTCAACATTCCAGGCAACTTGACGTCATCTACATAATTTCCTTTGCCATGCAAAAACCTGGCATCTTCTTTTCTTTTCACAGAGTGACCCATTCCGCCTACCTCCGCTGATGTTTTACATTTAAACATAATTTCTTTTTTTCTTGAGGTTAGACTGTGGTTTCCTTTTCTTTTTGCATTTCCTGGGCCGCCTGCTGTATGGCTTTTACGATATTATTGTACCCGGTACATCTGCAAAGGTTTCCAGAGATCCCCCAACGTATTTCTTCCTCTGTCGGATTCGGATTGTTTTTGAGTAAATCGACGGAACGCATAATCATCCCGGGCGTACAAAATCCGCAATGAAGGCCATGCTGGTCGTGGAATCCTTTCTGAATCGGATGGTTTGACCCTTCAGCCGCGAGTCCTTCAATCGTTGTGATTTCAGCGCCGTCAGCCCGAACCGCCAAATACGTACAGGACTTAACAGACATGCCGTCCAAAAGAATGGTGCAAGCCCCACAGTTACTTGTGTCACAACCAATATGCGTACCGGTTAGATCTAATTGTTCCCGGATAAAATGCACCAAGAGCAGACGGGAATCCACCTCTGCGGTAACGCTTTGGCCATTTATCGTGAGTGTGATTTCGTGTTTCATATTGATTTTCTTTACTGTCTTGCTCTTTCCAAAGCCTTATTCAACATTCGTTTTGTGATCGTATTAACCAAAGATCTTTTATAGGCTTCAGATCCCCTAAGATCTGATGTAGGCTCACAGTCTTCACTGGCCGCAACACCCGCCTGGTCAATGAGGTCCCCGGTAATTTCCTTACCCCTAAGAATTTCCTCCGCACGTTCTACCCTCATGGGCACCGCGCTTACATTGGTAAGGGCTATTCCAATTTCCTTGCACAAACCGTCGTCATCGAGCTCGAGATAGACAGCCACACCGGCCGTGGCATAATCCCCAACTTTGCGTTCCACTTTATGGTAGGCTCCCCCACTGTGCTTGCCGGCTTTCGGAATATGGATCTCCACCAGGATGTCCGCCGGTTCCAGGGCGGTCATATAGAAGCCGTGGAAGAACTCGTCTATAGGGATAGACCTGCGTCCTTCAGGCCCCTCGGCCACCACGGTGGCTCTCATGGCCAGCATCAGGGCCGGCTGGTCGTTCGCTGCATCCCCGTGGGCGATATTCCCGCCCAGGGTTCCCAAATTCCGAACAGAGGGGTCTGCCGTCAGTTTTACGGCATCTGAAAAAATAGGATATTTAGTACGAAGTAAATCGGAGTATTCCATTTCGGTTTGTGTAGTCATTGCTCCGATTTTCAGTAAGTCCCCTTCCTCCTTAATAAAGGATAGTCCTTCGATCTTACTAATATCAATAATGTGTTCTGGGGTGGCAAAACGAAGTTTCATCATCGGAAGCAAGCTGTGTCCTCCGGACATGAATTTCGCTTCCTCACCCAGAGATTGTACCAAGGCGATGGCATCTTTCAGTGATGTCGCCTTATGATAGGTGAAATTGGCTGGAATCATAATTTTCTTTGAATTTATAATACGAAGTCATCATTAAATATAGATATTAATTTTGGCCGTGACAATTAAAGGGTTGTATAAATGAGAATTTAATAATTATTTAAGATTTTACCTTTGATTCCCGGTCCCCATGACGGCAAAACGCAGTCTGTTTTTTTATTATAATCGTTATTTTTATATCGTGGGTTTTTCCAGGTAAATTTTTATGTACACCCAGCTCTATTTTGACTACAACGCAACCACTCCGTGCTCTTCTGAGGTAATGGATGCCATGATGCCCTATTTTAAGGACCATTTTGGCAATCCCTCAAGCAGCCACCACCCTTATGGTTGGCTAGCCCGAAGTGCTGTGGATGATTCCAGGGCGGCCATAGCGGAAATTCTTGGAGTGGAAGCCAACGAGCTCATCTTTACCTCTGGTGCAACTGAGAGCATTAATACCATTTTAAAAGGAATCGTGCGAAAGCACAGGGGAAAGCGAAATCATATCATCACTACCAAAGCGGAGCATAAAGCGGTGCTGGATACTTGCGCCTTTTTAGAGGCCGATGGGGTTGAAGTCACCTACCTCGATGTAAATTCCCAGGGTTTGGTTTGCAGGGACGAATTTGAGAATGCGCTGCGCGAGGATACCATGCTGGTGTCGGTAATGTACGCAAACAATGAAACAGGGATTATACAGCCCCTCGACTATATTTCAGAACTGACCCGGGCCAATGGTGCCCTATTATTTTCAGATCTGACCCAGGTCCTGGGCAAGGCAGACCTCAGGGGCGTGTTGAAACTTGTTGATTTTGCCTGTTTTTCAGGCCACAAAGTATACGCTCCCAAAGGAATAGGACTCATCTACGCAAGGAATAATCCAGATTACAATGCACTTCCCAGTTTTATTCAGGGGGGAGGACAGCAGAAAGGTCAGCGGGGAGGAACGATAAATACCCCCTTAATTGTAGGGCTGGCCAAGGCCATAATCCATGCCGAAGAAATCCTTGCAGAGGAATGCCTTCGACTGCAATCCCTAAGAGATCGTTTGGACGAAGGGTTGTTGGATATCGAACTTGCCGTTTCGAACAACCGACATACCCAACGATTGCCCAATACCTCTCATTTTTCCTTTCCCTATGTAGATGGTGGCTCCCTGCTGACCGCTTTGGGCAGGAGGATTGCAGTATCCAATGGATCGGCCTGCAATTCGGCTTCCGTAGCACCATCCCACGTCCTTTTAGCCATGGGTATAGATCCCAGTTTGGCCTTTGCTTCCATCCGACTAAGTATTGGTCGCTACACCACCGAGGACGATATTGAAAAGGCAATAGATCTGATTTCGACCCTCGTGGCCGAACAACGGGAAGAAAATATCATGTGGGAACGCCGTGGGAAGTTATAAAACCCAAAGCGGCCTTTTTGGTTAGGGATCCATTTAATTGAATAATGATAATTTTTTTGAGGGGCCTTAGGATTCACCTCCATAGTCCTGCAAAGTCTTAGAGTATATGCCCAAAACCACCTACAGTGTTTATGTCATTGAATTGTCCAAACGGGTATTCACCGAAAACAGGAGATTCCGGGAAGCCAACCCCCAATTTAACGGGGTTTTGCAGTGCCTGTATGTTGGGATGACGAGCAAGACCCCAAAAATACGGTTCGAACAGCACAAGAGGGGCCATGTAAATAAAAAAGGCCACAACCTCTCCTCTGCCATCGTTCGCAAATATGGTTTGTACTTAAGGCCAAGTCTTTATAATCACATCCGGCCGCTGAATACGCGTGAGGAAGCCCTTAAGATGGAAAAGACACTCGCCCTTGAACTGAGGAGGAAAAAATATGCTGTCTGGTTCAACTAAATCGACCAGTTCATACCCTTTCGTGGATAGGCCCACTTTTTTTTCGGAGCATTCCCCCTGATTTTCCGGAAAAAACACTCAGGATCTCTGCAAAAATACTGGTGGCAATCTCCTCAGGCGTATTGGCTCCGATTTCAAGGCCACAGGGTGCAAAAATCCGATCCGATTCCTCCGGAGTAAATGCCACCCCACTGGATTTGAACTCCCCAACCATTTTTTCAAACCGCTTCCTGGGCCCCAGGGACGCAATGTAGGGGGCTGGACTTTTAATAAGTTCCCGCAGGTTTGCCATGTCTGTCTTGTAGTCATGTGCCATTAAGATGATCGCTGTTCGGGAATCGATCTCGGGCCTCTGTTCCATATCTTTTGGGTAGAGGTTTGCCACAGACTGCAACTTCTGTTTTTTCAATTTTTGAATATTGCCCACCAGGCTTACCTCCCAGTCCATCACCTGCGCCATTTCAATCAAAGGGTATACATCGTAATTATCTCCATAAATCGCCAGGTGAAAGGCCGGCGGAATCAATTCGATAAATACAGAAGCCTTTTTGCCATGCGACTCAAAAGTATACGTCCTTGACTTCTTATTTTTCCGGACATCCGCTATTTTGTCCTGAATGAATTCCTTTAACTCCCGGTCGGGACAATTATCCAGGGTGGAACTCTTTGCATCGTAATAAAAACTTTGTCCCAGGGAAACCGAACCCCAATTTCCGGTTAGAGCGGTTACGGTAGCAATCACATGCTCTCCCCTTTCGGACAGGCATTTTTGAAGCATTTTCATCATTGGGGATTCTTCTGAAATCGGGGAGATCAGAACATCGATGATCCCGTTGCACCCCAGTCCAACGCCTATTTCTTTTTCCTTTGAGGTATCATAAGTCACTATGGAGGGCTCTTGTTTTAAAATGGCAATCTGTGATCTTTGCAGGGCATCCCCCTCCAGACAGCCACCACTTATTCCCCCTTCAAAAACACCGGACTCAAAAACAATCATCCGTGCCCCTTCTCTGCGGTAGGATGACTCCTCTACGCGGACTACCTGGGCAATAGCGCACTTTTCATCGGAGTTTTTAAGGGTATTGTAAAGTTGTAAGATCGATTTTATCTCTTTCATAATGGGGTTACTTTAATTAGCTCCGGGGCTTTGAAAAATATACTTTAAAAACACGTAAGATCGGAAGCACACCTCGGGCCCGGATCTTCAGGTCAGAAAGTCAACTCTCTAAATTAATAGGTATCTTGGTTACGCCTAAACCCTTTAACAAAGGTTTGGGTTTTCCGGGTACCGGATTAGAGACCTTATCCTAAAAAATTACAGGTTACATGGAAAATGTTTTTATCAAATATGAAAAGGCCCTTTCAATTCTGGCCGATTATTCCGAGAGTTTTCCGGATGAAGTCAGGCCGCTGGATGCTTGTGTTGGGGCCTATCTTGCCGAGGATCTCCTGGCAGACCGGGATTTTCCTCCTTTCGATCGGGTTACCATGGACGGTATCAGTCTTTCCTATGAAGCTTTTGAAAAAGGGCAGGGGGAATTTTTCATTGAGGATATTGCACCGGCGGGAACCCCAAAAAAAACACTGCAGGATTCGCATAATTGTATTGAAGTAATGACCGGTGCCATTATGCCGGCTAATACAGATACCGTTATACGCTATGAAGATTTGGAAATCGCCGACGGGAAAGCTCGTATACTGCCCGTTCCTGTGAAATCCGGTCAAAACATTCATTTCAAAGGGGTAGATCGTGCCCGTGGGAGTGTAATTGTTCAAAAGGGAAAGCAGCTCTCAAGTGCCGAAATCAATATCGCTGCGGCCGTGGGGAAATCCGTCCTCAGGGTAAAAAAAATGCCAAAGGCGATTATCATTTCCACTGGGGATGAATTGGTGGATGTTCATCAAACGCCCGAATTGCACCAGATTCGACGATCAAATATTTATGGCATCCAGAGCACCCTAAAGACTTGGGGAATTCCTGCAGACCTCCAACATTTGCCCGATGACCGGCAGCAGATGGAAGAGATCATCTCCGGGTTACTCCAGGATTACGATCTTTTTGTTTTCACAGGAGGTGTATCCAAAGGTAAATTTGACTACCTCCCCGATGTTTTGGCAACCTTACAGATAGAAAGGCATTTCCATAAAATACAACAGCGTCCGGGCAAACCTTTCTGGTTTGGGACCAGCAAGGAGGGTAAAAAGATTTTTGCCCTTCCCGGGAACCCGGTCTCGTCTTTTGTATGCGTTTATATATATCTGAGGTTCTGGTTGCACAAATCACTTGGATTGGAGCTCAAACCCCTATATGTGTCCCTTAAGAAAGACGTTCATTTTAAACCAGACCTCGTCTACTTTCTGGAAGCTCGCCTCGAGAGTAATCCCGATGGGATGCTTCAGGCGGAACCCATATCAGGCAATGGTTCCGGAGACTTCGCCAATTTGGTCAAAACGGATGGGTTTTTAGTTTTACCTCAAAATAAAAATGAGTTCAAACAAGGGGAAGTATATCTTTTTGTACCTTATAGGGATATTTTTTAAGATCTGAATGGAAGTTGTTAAATCCAATTGTTGTAAAACAAAGGCGTCCCCCGATAAAAAACAAAACGGTGCGGGCGGATCAATGTCTTTATTTTCCACAATTCTGTTGATCCTGCTTCCCAAATGCCCTTTTTGCTTCGCTGCGTACTTGAGTGCTATGGCCTTGTTCTTCGATATGGAAAGTGCCCAACTGGTCCCTGTGTTGATCCATGTGAAACCTTTGTTGGGGCTTATAATTATTGCTTTGATCCTTTTGAATCAAAGGGGAAGAAGAACATGGATATCCCTGGGTATAGCTATGGCAGCCATGGCCTTTTTGATCCTAAAGACGTATTTCAACACTGCCGTACTTCCGGATTGGCTCATATACACAGCCTTTTTCTTCTCCGTCTGGTACAATGGGAATTTCAAATATTTTTATCGGTTCGTCCGGTTTGGGAGGCAATAACTTCTGGCGTTCCCCGTCCACCGTATCTCTGGCTAAGCGTTGCAGCTCTTGGGCGATAGGGTTGTCAGAAGGTCAAAAACACCTCAGGATGTTCCGTGTTCCAGGTCTTTGACCCCCCCCTGTATCCAATTCAGTGAGGCGGACAACAGCTTTCCTTCCAATTTTCGGTAGGCCTGCATACTCCTGCCCCCGGAATGACAAATAAGATAAACCGCTGCAGACCGGTCCATTTCAGAAATATGTCTTTCAAGTTCCATCAAAGGGAAATTACAGGCATTTGGCAAGTGATAGGCGTCGAACTCCTCAGGTTCGCGAACATCCACGAGCAAATGAGGTTTTCCTGATTCATTGAACTTCAGGTAATCGGCCATGGGTATACCCCCACCGGTATCGCACAGGCCTGCGGTATAATGGGAATCGTCCCGGATCTTCCTGATTTCCTGGGTAAAGTCTTTCTTAAAACGCATTTGCCTGGACTGTTGATCCAGGGCATTGAATAAAAGGAGTTTTCCTGATAAAATTTCCCCGATACCGCAGATAACCTTTACAGCTTCCAAAGCCTGGAGGCTGCCGATAATTCCAGGTAAAACCCCCAACGTGCCCAGTTGGTTGCAATCCGGGATCTCCCCGGGTTTCGGGATTTGTGGAAACAAACAGCGATACGTTGGTCCGTCCTTGTAATTAAAAACACTGAGTTGTCCTTCAAATCCATGCAAGGCTCCGTAGATCCATGGGATTTCTCTGATTACACAGGCGTCGTCCAGGAGATAACGGGTCGGTATGCGGTCTGTTGCATCCACAATCAAATCATAATTTTCCAGCAATGCAGACGCATTGGATGGCTGCAGGAACGTATGATGCAATTCAATATTGACATCCGGATTCTGTTGCTGCAATTTTGCCCCCAGGACAGAAATTTTAGCCTGACCTATATCGGAAGGACTATAGGCCGGTTGCCGGTGCAGATTCGTTTCTTCAATGATATCCCCGTCTACAATCCCCAGGGTGCCCACGCCCATGGCATTGAGATACTGAGAGACCGGAACCCCAAGCCCGCCGGCACCCACAACCAGGATTCTGGCTTTGCGCAACAACTCCTGGCCCTCCGTTCCGAAACCCTTTAATCGGATTTGCCGATCATATCGATTAAGGTTCATTTTGAATTCAATTGGGTAAGGATATTTTCGTATTCCTCGGGTTCGTTTGCATTGGCCAGCCAGAGATCGTCTTCCGGAAAAATCAGGAAGGTATCCTCATTGATCAGGAATTTCCGGGGACAACTGCTCTTAGCCGTTTGCATATAGGATTCCGCCCTGGCCAGACCATGGGGTTCCCAAAGGGCTGCAAGAGGTTCGGGCAATTTCGTTTTATGAGTGGCAAAGGCTGTTGCCACGGACTTTGGATTTCTTCTATCCACCAGGTATTTCAGGACGTTCCGGTCCACAAGGGGCAGATCGCAGGCCACGACCAGCCATGCTGCCTCGGGAAAGGCGTGATGGGCAGACAACAAGCCATTAAAAGGGCCCTTATAGTGGTTTTCATCTACAATACAGTCAAGCCCCTCAGGAATATCGCCTTGTTGTTCCGGGCGGATACTCAGAAAGACCCGGGTACAAAGAGATTTCATTTCATCATAAAGGTACTCCCGTTGGGGTTTACCGTGATACTTAAGTTTCCCCTTATCCGTACCCATCCGTCTGCTTTGGCCACCAGCCAGCACCAAGCCCATTAATTCATTGCCTTGAAACATATAAAAAAATTTTTCGAATTAGCCTCCAATGGAGGTCATAGAGCTGCCAAAAATAGGTCCGAACTGCTCCTGGGCCTCAAAACCATCCTTGGCACGGGAACCCACTGCGCGCAAAAGGGCCTCCTCGACAAAGGAATCTTTCAGGCCTGACCTGAGTGTGGTGCGCAGATTCGCAACCGGTTTCCCGTAAAGACAGGTAATAAGGTCTCCTGTGGCCGTAACCCGCAGCCGGTTACAACTCCCGCAAAATGTCCTGCTAAATGAAGGGATAATTCCGAAGGATCCGGTATGCCCCGGTATTTTGTAGTTTACAGAAGTTGAAGTTAAGGGTGCAGGTAATTTCTCAAAATCCGGGTACCGATCGCGAATATGGTCCAGAATTTTACGGTGGTTCCAATTCAGGTTGCGGAAATTACGGCTACCCCCGTTAAATGGCATTTCTTCAAGGAAACGGACGCGAACCGCATGCTCCTTTTGGAATTCCATCATTTCGTAAATATCATCCTCATTCTGCCCCTCAAGGACTATGAAATTAATACGCACCTCAATATCAGACTCAATGAGTCGCATCAGGTTTTCGCGCACTACAGCAAACTCGTCCCTGCGGGTAATCCGGTGGAAAGTCTCTGGGGTAATGGCATCCAGGCTCACGTTAATGCTATTTACGCCATAGTCCTCCAATTTTTTGATGTGCGGCCCGATGAGTGTGGCATTGGTGGTGATGGAAACCTCCTTCAGGCCTTCCAGGCTCGTGATATATCCCATAAGCTCCATCAGGTCCTTGCGGACGAAGGGTTCTCCTCCCGTAATCCTGATTTTATCGACCCCCTGCCCCACCAATATGTTGCAAAGGCGTTTCATCTCATCTATGCTCAGAAGGGATTTCCTGTCGGAAAAAGCGATCCCCTCTTCGGGCATGCAATAGTTGCACCTCAGGTTGCACCGGTCCGTTACGGCGAGGCGTACATAGTTAATGACCCGGTTGTGGTTATCTATTAACATAATTCTTCTCTCTTTCTATCCTCCGCTAACGGGAGGGATCAACGCAATTTCATCGGTTTCCTGGATCGGGTCGCCCGCAGATGCATAGGATTGATTCACGGCAATGGCAAGGGAACTCAAATCCTTTAATCCGGGATACCCGTTTTTCAGGTGTTCTTTTAAATCTGCAACTGTTTTGAGTCCTTCTGCTTCTCCTGCAGGTATCTGAAGGCTACCTGTCCCAATAATATCCCTGGTTACTCCAAATAACAGTACTGTCATATAATTATCCGATAATTTCTTTTTTGGGAATCTGCAAATCTTTAAGTTCTTTGATGAAGGGCTGGTTGTAGAGGCGTTTTCCAGTTGCAGCCTTAATGGCATTGGCAACTGCTGCCCCTGCTGGTGGCAGGGCAGGTTCGCCCAGCCCCGTTGGGGATTCGGTGTTCTTAATGAAATGTGTTTCCACCCGGGGGATCTCTTTCATGCGAATCAGGCGGTACCCGTCAAAATTGAGGTTCTCAGGGGCTCCATCCTCAAAGGCAAAATCACCGTACATGGCATGGCCAATTCCGTCAATCACGCCTCCTTCGACCTGGTTACGCGCTCCAAGGGGGTTGACCACAATCCCGCAATCGACCACACAGACCACTCGTTTTACGACCGGCTCGCCCCCTTCCATCACCACGTCCGCTACCTCAGCCACATGGCTGTTATGGCAGTAATAGGCCGAAAAGCCCTGGTAAACACCATCCGGAGCGCTACCCCATCCCGATTTTTCGACAGCCGTGCGAATGACTTTCTGCATCCGCTCCGGTGAATATTGTATACGGTCATCAGTAGTTCCTTTAACGTTTTCAAGCAGATCCAGCCGCAACTGAACACGGTCCGTCTCCATGAGCTCAGCCAGTTCGTCAAAGAAGGATTGCTCGGCAAAAGCGAGGAAGTTGGTATATGGAGCCCTCCAGGCCCCTGTAGTAATCTTACTGTCAAATTTTGCGACGTCCACCTGATAATTCTCCAGGGCTCCCGCCGGGAAGAAATTTGGGATCAGGCCGTACATATTTGAATTGATCGCAGCCTCTTTCAAATGGTATCCGGTTATTTCTCCATCCTTCACACTTGCGGCGATCCGATACTTTATTGCCGGACGATAAATACCATCCGCCATGTCGTCCTCCCTTGAAAATATTACCTGAACTGGTTTTTTTGTCAGATTCGAAATTTCCGCGGCCTCAATGGCAAAATCCCCGTACAAGCGCCTTCCAAATCCTCCCCCCTGCCGGGTCATCTCCAGATGAATGTCGGCTACATCCCTTTCCAGCACTTCCGCTATGCGGTTCGCAGTGCCCTCTGGCGTTTGAATAGGACCGACCAGATGGATCTTTTCCGAAGTAACATCCGCAAAAAAGT
>Ga0272441_10002208_pt1 | contig 40019 bp, 49 predicted proteins | sample SSMProp6N_FD_193582 | JGI IMG/M metagenome (GOLD analysis project Ga0272441, IMG submission 193582) | Marine sediment archaeal communities from Little Sippewissett salt marsh, Falmouth, MA, United States - SSM-Prop-6N | ecosystem: Environmental > Aquatic > Marine > Wetlands > Sediment ... | reverse complement strand
TCAAACGTAATTATTTCAAAGCGACCTTTTCCGTAAGCACGGGAAAATTTGATTGCTGCCTCACACCCTTCCGCTCCACTATTGCAGAAAAAAACTTTTGAAGGGAAAGAAGCGCGCGCAATCTCTTTTGCCAATTTGACCTGATTCGGATGATAAAAGTTGTTGGGAATATGAATAAGTTTTCCGATTTGGTCACGCACAGCCGACATTACTTTGGGATGACAATGCCCTACATTATTGACTCCCCAGCCAGGGAAAAAATCGAGATATTTCTTTCCGTTGATATCGGTTAAAGTCATCCCTTTTCCCTTAACGAAAATAGCGGGAGTGCGCGTATAAGTCGATAGAATGTATTGATCGTAATTGTCAAAGATTTCTTGTTTGTTCATTATTATCAAGTTTCCTTTAATATTTGAGTTCCAATACCACGATCGGTAAAAATTTCCAACAAAAGCGCATGTCGGATTCGCGCATCAATAATGTGAGCCTTTTTTACTCCCCCATTGAGTGCCTCCAGGCAGGCATTGACCTTGGGAATCATTCCGCTTTTGATGACTTTTCGCTTGATTAAGTCCTTCACTTCAGAAATGGATAAAGACGACATAAGCGATTTAGGGTCTGTTTTCTTGGTCATAACGCCCTGTACATTGGTCAGAAGAACGAGCTTTTCGGCTTTCATCGAAACGGATAAAGCACTTGCCACTTCATCGGCATTAATATTATGTGGCTGTTTCTTGCCGCATATCCCCATCGGAGAAATAACCGTGATCCGTCCTTGCTTCAAATGATTCTTAATGCTCACCTGGTCAATCGCTTTGACTGTTCCCACATATCCCAGATTTCGAGTTGATTTCTTTTTTTCAACATGAATGATATTTTCATGTCCTTTTAATCCTGTTACATCTCCTTTTAAGCTTCTGAGATCCTCAACGATTTTGTTATTCAGTTTTTGCAATTCTTCCAAAACGATTTTGAGTGTTCTTTTGTTTGTAACGCGGATTCCTTCATGGAATTGAGCCTTGATGCCTTTTTCTTTCAAACGTGAATTGATGTGCGGTCCACCTCCATGGATCAAAATCGTGCGAATGCCCACATAACTCAAAAAGACAATGTCCTCTAAAATTCCTTTGCGGATGTTGTCGTCATTCAAAATGCTCCCGCCATATTTAATGACAAAGATCTTTCGGCGAAACGCGTTGATATAGGGAATCGCCTCAATCAGAACACCGGCTTTTTTAATAAATTTTTCCATCATGTTAATTGTAATCTGCGTTGATCTTGACATAGTCCAGAGAAAGGTCTGATGTATAAACGGTTGCATTCTCTTTTCCCAAGTCCAGATCGACATTGATCGCGATATTTTTCTTTGCAAATGAACTGAATGTAATCTTCATGTCTTTTTCATTGATCTTAAAACCCAAAGAACCGACGGCTGCTGCCACACGTCCCCAGTTGGGATTGTTCCCGTAAGCGGCCGTTTTGACCAAGTTGGAATTGGCGATTTTCATAGCGATTGCCTTGGCCTGCTTTTGTGTTTTGGCTCCTCGTACATTCACTTCAATGAACTTCGTTGCTCCCTCCCCATCCATAACGATTTTTTTGGCCACATCAAGGCAGACAAACTGCAAAGCCTTAACGAATTGATTAAAATCTTTGCTTGCATGCGTGATCTTCTTGTTTTTCGCCTTGCCATTGGCAAGAATTGTGACCATATCATTGGTGCTCATACATCCGTCAACCGTAATGCTATTGAAGGATGGATCAATCGCTTTTTTAAGAGCACTCTTAAGCATCTTGGCATTGATATCCGCATCCGTTGTAATAAAACAAAGCATGGTCGCCATATTGGGCTCGATCATTCCGGAACCTTTGGCGCAGGCTCCGATGGTAACTTTTTTTCCACCGATGGTCGTCTCAACCGAGATCTCTTTAATTATGGTATCTGTTGTCAATATGCCTTTTGCTGCCAGTTGTCCGTGCGTGTTCGTTTTTCCGAGACCTTCCGCAAGTGATTTTGCAGCTTTCTCGATCTTTTTAAATGGAAGTGGTTTCCCGATAATTCCTGTAGAAGCAACAAGCACATCGCTGGTTTTACAGTTAAGAAATTTTGCAATCAATTCTGCCGTTCGCTTGGCATAGAGAAGCCCGAAGCTTCCTGTAAAACAATTGGCATTGCCGCTATTGATAACAACAGCTTGGGCCGTATTGTTTTTGAGATGTTTTTCGGTAATAATCAAAGGTGCGGCTTTCACAGAATTTTTTGTAAAAACACCTGCACAGGTAACTGGCTGATCACAGGCAATAAGGCTCAGATCCAGCCTTTTTCGTTTAATACCGCAATGAAGGCCGTTGGCCTTAAAGCCACTAGGTTTTGTTATGCCACCTTTGAGTATTTTCACAACAGCCCCTCTTGTTCCTTGAAATTACACATAATATTCATATTTTGGATGGCTTGTCCCGCTGCCCCTTTCACCAAGTTATCGATGACACTTGTAATAATCAGCATCTTTTTCTTTTTGTCTATTGCCAAACCAATGTCGCAATAATTGGTATGCGTGACATTTTTAATTTCCGGCTGAACGCCCATAGGAAGAATACGCACAAATTTTTCTGTCTTGTAAAAATTCTTATAAATCAAATGAAGCTGTTTTAAGGAAATGCCATTTTCCATTTTGACATAAATGGTTGAAAGAATCCCTCGATTTATAGGTAACAGATGAGGTACAAATGTCACCTGCATGTTTTTCCCAGCAATATGCGACAAATATTGTTCGATCTCCGGTGTGTGCTGATGGTTTCCTACTTTATAGGCTTTACAGCTTTCATTGACTTCTGAGAAGACCATTTCCGCTTTTGCTTTTTTCCCTGCGCCTGATGTTCCTGACTTGGCATCAATAATGATGGACTGAATTGATTTTGTCCTCGTTGCTGCAATGGGAATAAGCCCCAATAGCACTCCTGTGGGGTAACAACCCGGATTGGACAGCAATTTTGCTTTCTTTATCTTCTGTCGAAAGATTTCTGGAAAGCCATAAACAGCTTTCGATAAATTCTTGTGGTCGGTATGGGTTTTTCCATACCATGTTTTGTAGACATTTTTATTTTTTAATCGGTAATCACCGCTCAGATCAATAACACGGACCCCTTTGCTTATGAGAGCTGGTGTTATTTTCATCGAAACAGTGTGCGGGACAGCCAGAAAAACGATATCACATTTTGCGGCAGCCTTGTTGGCATTAAATTTCTCGCAAAATAAATTTGTTTTGGCTTTGAGTTGTGGCCAAATAGCACTTACTTTTCCGGTTGTTGTATTGGCAGCCACATATGTCACACAGACTTTTTTATGATTCAACAGAAGCTTCAGAAGTTCACATCCTGAATATCCGCTCAATCCTACAATACCTACTTTCATTATGATTTTTTCCTTGTATTGATAATTTACTTAATTCCTTGAAAACCAATAGTTTATATGTAGAATGATGAAATTAGTGTAAAATAAAAAACCTATCTCGTCAACTCTTTTATCGAGGGAGATAGGTTTAATATTTATATTCCTATTCGTATATATCTTCTTAACGCTTAACCCATTGAAATTTCTTTCTTGCTCCCTTCTGGCCAGGTTTTTGTCTTTCTTTCATTCTAGGATCGCGTCTTAAACAATCTGCTTTTTTCAAAGCAGGCTTATTCTCTTGGTCAAATAAAGTAAGGGCACGTGCAAGCCCCATACGAAAAGCACCTGCTTGCCCTGTAGAACCACCGCCTGTGACCTTAACAGTGACATCAAATTTGTTAAGCGCATGAGTCAATTTAAGAGTCTCTAGAATGCTGATACGGTCAGTCTCGCGTGAAAAGTATTCTTCAAAGGGACGTTTGTTGACAGTGATCTTTCCTGTTCCCGGAGTGATACTCACACGTGCAACAGCGCTCTTTCGTCGGCCCGTTGCTCCATATTTGACTATTTCAACCATTATGATGTGTGCCTTTTTAAAATTTTAAATGTCTAAAGGAATCGGCTGCTGCGCTTGATGCGGGTGCTTGTCTCCCGTATATATGCGAAGGCGGCCTTTTACCGTATTTCCCAGTTTGCCTTTGGGTATCATGCGATTGATCGCAAGACGTAATACCTGTGTAGGGGCTTTCTTAAGCATGGTCTCTAAATTCATGCTTCTTTGTCCTGATGGATAGCCGGAATATCTTAAGTAAACCTTATCCTGCATTTTTTTGCCGGTGACTTTTACCTTTTCAGCATTGATAATAACAACCATATCCCCCGTATCCAAATGGGGTGTAAAGATTGCTTTATGTTTGCCGCGTAAAATGGTTGCTGCTTTGGCAGCTATTTTTCCCAAAATCTTATCCGATGCATCAATAAGATAGCACTTTCGCTCAATTTTATCGGCTTTGGGAAGGTATGTCTTATTCATTTTCATAATACTTATTTCCAACGATTGAATGAAAAAATTATTACAATGAACTCAAAGTATAGCATTTTTCGGTTAATTGTCAACAAATTTTATTAGAAATGCCTATAAATTTCAATGCTTTAAGGCGTTTTCTTAATATTTGACATCTATCAAACAAAGGCCCTTGGCCGGGGCAGTATCTGCGGCAAATTGGCGGTTTCTTTGGGATAAAATTTCTTTGAGGCTTCCTGGGGGAAGTTTTCCTGTTCCGATATCCAAAAGGGTTCCAACGATGTTTCTTACCATTTTATAGAGAAATCCGTTGGCCTCGATTTCAATCAGGAGAAGATCTTTCTTTTTCTTGATATCCAACCGGTAAATGGTGCGCACGGTATCTTTTTCTGCAATTTTCAGGCGCTTCTTTGCGTCACTTGCCATGAATGATCGAAAATCCTTTTTGCCGACAAGCGATTTGGCCTCTTGGCGCATGGCGGTCAGATTCAATTTGTAAGGAAAATACAGGCAGAAATTTCTTTGTTGGGCACACGTTGCCTTTCGATTAAGAATGGTGTAGCGGTACGTTTTTCTTTTTGCGTTGTACTGGGCATGAAATGGAACAGGAACTTCTTTGGCATCGAGCACGACGACATCTTCGGCAAGATTTCCATTTAATGCTTTAATGATCTCACCTGTCGGCATCTTTGAGGCAATGGTGAAATTAGCGACTTGCCCCAAGGCATGGACGCCGCTATCCGTTCGGCCAGAACCAATCAGGCGAATCTTTTTTTTGAAGATTTTCTGGAGGGCTGTTTCGATATCCCCTTGAACGGTGCGGTGACCCTGTCCTTGAATTTGCCAGCCGTTGAAATTTGTTCCGTCGTATTCGATTGTGAGTTTAATGTTTCGCATGGGGAAAAGAGGTAAGGGATAAGGGGTAAGGGATAAGAGATAAGAAAGCATAAGATCTAAATACGACAAACTTAAAATTAGAAATTTGTTATATATTTTAGATTTTAAAGTTTTATCAACTTTTATTTTTTTTGTAGTTGCTTACCCCTTATCCCTTACCTCTTATTCCTGTTTTATTAGTTCTTCCGCAATCTGAATTGCGTTTAAAGCGGCCCCTTTTCTTAGATTGTCAGATACAATCCAAAGATTCAAACCATTTTTAATCGACTCATCCTCACGGATGCGACCGACGAAGGTATCATCTTTTCCTTCGGCATCAAGAGGGACAGGATAAACATTGTTGTTGATATCATCCATGACCTTGATGCCTGGAGCATTTTTTAGTAATTCAATGGCCTTTTCTCTTGTGATCTTTTTTTCTGTCTCGATATTGACAGATTCGGAATGAGCCCCAAAGACAGGGACACGCACGCATGTAGCGGTAACCCCAATAGAATCATCCCCCATAATTTTTCTTGTCTCATGGACCAGCTTCATCTCTTCTTTGGTGTAAAGATTCGGCTGCGGGACATCGATATGCGGAATAAGGTTATGGGCAATTTGATATGGGAACTTTTTAACTGCCATGTTTCCGTTCAGTTGATTTCTTAGCTCCTCGATGGCCTCTGCCCCGGCACCGGATACGGCCTGATAGGTCGAGACAACGATACGCTTAATCTTTGCATAATCCTGTAAAGGCTTCAAGGCCATAACCATCTGAATCGTTGAACAATTGGGATTAGCAATGATTCCTTTATGCTTTTTGATATCCTGAGGATTGACCTCCGGAACGACCAAGGGAACATCCTTATCCATTCTAAACTGGCTTGTATTGTCGATGACAATAGCACCGGCTTTGACAGCCAAAGGCGAATATTCTTTACTCACAGCAGCTCCCGGCGAGGAAAGAACGATGTCAATTCCCTTAAATGCGTCGTGGTCAAGCTTGGAAAGCTTGATTTCTTTCCCGTCAAATTCATATTTTCTTAAGGCTTTATCAGGATTGAAGGAAAGTAAACGCAGCTCCCCAATAGGAAATTTGCGTTCCTTTAGGATATCAAACATGCAATTTCCTACAACCCCTCTTATCCCAGTAATAGCGACGTTATATTTTTTCATTTCCCTTTTCCTTTATAATCCCTTGACGACAAGGTCGCCCACCTCAGTTGTTGAATATCCCATTTTGCCTGCGGCTAAACTTTTCAATTTGGTTTTAACGACTGTTTTCACGGACGACTCAATCATATCAGCAGCCTTTTCTTCACCCAATTCTTTAAGTAACATCGCAAGGGCGCAAATCGCAGCCAAAGGATTGATCACGTTTTTGCCTGTGTACTTCGGCGCAGAACCGCCGATTGGCTCAAACATCGATACCCCTTGGGGGTTGATGTTCCCTCCGGCCGCAATGCCCATGCCTCCTTGGATCATGGCGCCTAAATCGGTAATAATATCTCCGAACATGTTATCGGTTACAATGACATCGAACCATTCTGGGTTTTTGACAAACCACATGGTCGTGGCATCTACGTGGGCATAATCTGTTTTGATGTCCGGATATTCTTTCGCCACTTCGTAAAAAGTTCTTTCCCAAAGATCAAAGGCATAGGTCAGAACATTTGTCTTTCCACAGAGGGTGAGCATTTTTTTCTTACTATAATTTTTTGTATATTCAAAAGCATAACGGATGCAACGCTCGACTCCTTTTCGGGTATTGTAGGAAATTTGTATGGCCACTTCCTTAGGCGTTCCTTTGTTTTGAAATTCTCCCATGCCTTTATAAAGCCCTTCGGAATTTTCACGTACAACCACAAAATCGACATCCTCAGGCTTTTTATCTTTGACAGGACAAAAACGATCGTCATAAAGTTGGACGGGTCGTAAATTGATATATTGATCAAGATCAAATCTCAATTTCAGCAAAATGCCTTTTTCCAAAATCCCGGGCTTGACATCAGGATGTCCGATGGCTCCCAAATAAATGGAATCAAATGTTCTCAGCTCATCGACCGCTGATTTTGGCAAAACTTCTTTGGTTTTCAGGTATCGTTCTCCTCCAAAATCATAATGAGCGGTCTCGTATTTAAAGCCACATTTTTCAGAAACGGTTTCAAAGACCTTCAAGCCTTCATTGACCACTTCCGGTCCGGTTCCATCTCCGCCGATGACAGCAATTTTATAATTTTTCATAGTCCTCTTCCCTTCAATTTTATACCTGAAAAACGAATGAATGGCATTCGTTAGGATATTTATTCTTTGTATTGTTTTACTGCAAGAGTTGCGTTGTGTCCACCAAAACCTAAAGAATTCGTCAATACATTCTTTACTTCTATTTTTCTTGCTTGGTTAGGAACATAATCAAGGTCACAATCAGGATCTGGCGTTGTATAATTAATGGTAGGAGGAATGATATTGTCTCTTAAGGCAAGAACACAGGCTGCAAACTCTATGCCTCCAGAAGCTCCTAACAGATGTCCTGTCATGGATTTTGTTGAACTAATGGCAACGCTTTTAGCATCTTCACCGAATACATTTTTAATAGCGAGGGTTTCCACTTTATCGTTGAGTTTTGTGGAAGTTCCATGCGCATTAATATAGGAAATATCTTTCGGTTTCAGCCCAGATTCATCGATAGCCGTTTGCATCGCTTTTGATGCGCCGGCTCCGGTAGGTTCAGGTGCCGTGATGTGGAAGGCGTCAGAAGTTCGTCCATAGCCGCTTAATTCACAGAGAATAGGTGCTCCTCTTCTTCGGGCATGTTCTTCTGTCTCCAGAAGAGCAACACCGGCCCCTTCTGCCATAATAAATCCGTCTCGGTCAAGATCAAAGGGACGACTCGCTTTTTCTGGTTCATCATTTCGTTTAGAAAGAGCCTTAAGGGCACAAAAACCGCCAACACCGAGTATACTCGTTGCGCATTCTGTTCCGCCGGCGATCATAATATCCACATCCCCAAATTGAATAAAGCGCATGGCATCGCCAATCGCATTGGTCGCCGTGGCACAGGCGGTGGTCACACAGGTCGCCGGTCCCTTGGCTCCGAATTCCATCGAAACATGGCCTGCGGCTTCATTGATGATCATCCGAGGAATAAAAAAAGGAGACATTTTGCTCGGCCCCCTTTGTTGGTATTTTATAAATTCACTCTCCATGCATTCGAGGCTCCCAATGCCCGAACCGATCAAAACACCCATACGTTCCAAATCGACTTTGCTAAGATCCAATTGTGCCATAGAAACAGCTTCGCGGGAGGCAACGAGCGCATATTGGATAAATTTGGAAAGATGCCTGGCTTCTTTTGGGTTAAAGTGTTGGAGTGGATCAAAATCAATAACATCGCCGCAGATGCGGGCGTCAAAAGCGCTTGCATCAAAATGCGTAATTGGCCTGATACCGCTTTTTCCCTTTATCAGAGAATCCCAGAATTTTTCAATGCCGCTTCCTACGGGGGAAATGACGCCGATTCCTGTAACAACGACTCTTCTTTTTTGCATATTATTTTGTCCCGTTGATGAGGTTTACTGGAAAATACTTTGATTTTTTGGCGATACCTCAATATAAAGATTGCCCCGATTGTTTACCGGGGCAATCTTTATCTGCAATGATTTAAAAAGCTCTATTTTATTTGTTGGCTGATTTTTCTTCGATATACTTGATTGCGTCACCAACCGTGGTCATCTTTTCAGCATCTTCATCAGGTATCTCAACCCCAAACTCTTCTTCGAGTGCCATGATGAGCTCGACCGTGTCCAATGAATCAGCACCGAGATCATCTATAAAAGAAGCTTGTGGAGTAACTTCTTCAGCTTTTACACCCAATTGTTCAGCGATAATACCTTTGATTTTTTCTTCAACTGCCATGTGATAGCCTCCTCTTTTTAACCTGATTAAGGTTACATTGCCATGCCACCATCAACTACGACGGTTTGCCCTGTTATATAGTCGGCGTCTTGTGATGCTAAGAATAGACAGGCGCCGGCAACATCTTGGGGGGTTCCCAGTTTGCCAAGAGGAATGGTTTTAAAAATTTCCTCACGGGCCTTGTCGCTCAGTTTATCCGTCATCTCGGTTTGGATAAAACCCGGAGCAACGGCGTTAGCCGTAATTCCGCGAGACGCAAACTCTTTAGCGATGGATTTGGTAAAGCCAATGATGCCTGCTTTGCTGGCTGCATAATTGGCTTGCCCGGCATTTCCCACTATACCAATGATGGAAGCAATATTGATGATCTTGCCTTTTCTGGCCTTCATCATACTCTTGATGATGGCCTTGGTACAAGTGAAAACCCCTTTTAAATTTGTATTGAGAACGGCATCCCACTCTTGCTCGCTCATTCTGAGGAGCAAGTTATCCTTAGTGATGCCAGCATTGTTAACTAATATATCAATCCGACTATATTTGTCAAGAATTTTATTGACCATTTCCGTGACATTTTCCATGTTGGTCACATCGCAGGCAAAACTGCTGGCCGAGTAGCCATTCTTGACAAACTCTTCGGCTGTTTGAGTGGCCGAATCCGCATTGATGTCCGAGATGATAACGGTTGCCCCTTCTTGGGCAAAGACTTGTGCGATTTGTTTGCCGATGCCTCTGGCGGATCCCGTAATCAGGACAATCTGGTCTTTTAATTTCACCCAGCTCTTCCTTTATTTTTATTATGTAACTTTTTTGTTCCCAACCATTCCTCGGATTACACCAGGAAGGGCTGGGTTCATATCGAAATCATGATAACAATAAACCAATATTTTGCAAGAAAAAAAACAAAAAAGAGAAAGATCGAAATCTTTCTCTTTTCTCTATATTATAAATATATCTATTAAATATTAAAGAAGCTCTAATTGGATTTTGATCAGGCCCTTTTTAAGGGAGGCGATTTCTTGGAAGGCTTTTTTGCTTAAATCGATAAGGCGTCCTTTTCGGACGTAGCGTTTGTGGGGGCCGCGGTCATTGACACGAACAACGACTGACTTCCCATTATCTAGATTAGTGACCCTTACTTTTTGATTGAAAGGGACCCCCCACATGGCACAAGTCATTTCTCTGTCATTGAATATTTCATTATTAGCCGTTCTTTTGCGTATCCCGGGCGACCTTCTGGAATACCAAGACGCCTTGCCTATTCTCTTTTCTGTTTTTTGGGAAGAGACGGTAGACGGCTTATGTATTTTTGCAGATGTGGCATGCGTGAACATGCCGCTGACAAAAGCAATAACGATGATGATTGTAATTTTTAATTTCTTTTTCATAATGTTCTCTTGGGTGTATGTCCTACAAAGATAACATCGAAAATAGTCAAATGCAAGATTATTTGAAGGGTGAACAGAAACGTAAAACCTTGAATTTCAGGAAGATAGAAATGAAAGAAATATTTTTTTTGAAAATACGAAAATTATTTCTAATGAAAACAAAAAATTAAGCCCCGGGCATCTTCTCTTTAACGAAAATCCGCATCTTCTGCATCGTCAAAGGGGTCTTCGGGGGAATAATGGGGATAAGAGGTTGTGATGTTCCCATCTTTTAGGGATTGCCGGAATCGGTTTTTTAACCAGTATTTGATAAGACTTCTGGTCGGCGGGATAAGCAGCAAAAATCCGAGTGTGTCTGTGATAAAACCAGGGGTCAATAAGACAATGCCGCCTACGAAAATCATAACACCATCCAGCATCTCTTCGGTCGGCATCTCTCCTCGATGGAGGCTCTTCTGGATATTTTGAAGGACAAGGAATCCCTGCATTCTGGCTAAATAGGCTCCGATGACACCGGTTAAAATGATAATGGTAAGGGTGTTACCGACACCGATATGGGTCCCTACCTTAATAAGGACGGCCAGCTCAATGGCCGGGAGAATGGTAAATAAAAGGATTAAATAAGCGAACATGATTTTGAATGAATTATTTGATGAGACTCAAGAATTCTGAACGGGTTGATAAATTGCTTCGAAATTGTCCGAGCATGTAAGAGGTGATCATGCTGGAGTTTTGTTTCTCGACCCCCCTCATCATCGTACAAAGATGCTTGGCTTCAATAACAACACCGACCCCTTTGGCCCCTGTGATGCGCATAATGGTTTCGGCGATTTGTTTGGTTAAATTCTCTTGTATCTGAAGCCTTCGTGCAAATACATCCACAATGCGCGATACTTTGGAAAGGCCGATGATCTTTCCATCGGGGAGATAGCCGACATGGCATTTTCCGTAAAATGGCAGAAGATGATGCTCGCAAAGAGAATACATTTCGATGTCCTTGACGATCACCATCTCATCATTATCCGATGTAAATATTGCGCCATTGACGATTGAGTCAACATCTTCTTTGTAGCCTTTGGTGAGGAATTGCAAAGCGTCCGCTGCCCGCCGAGGCGTATCTTTTAAGCCTTCCCGATTGACATTTTCCCCAATGGCTTCCAGCAAACTTTTATAAAATGTATTCAAGGGAACTCCCCTCCTTTTGTGAGTGGCATAATAACATAGAGTTTATTCGCTGTCAAACATGCTCGTGGGATAAGTGATGTCATTATAACCATAGATCGTCGAAACCGGCCCCGTGCTCTCATACGTGATGTCTATCTGCCTGCGGTTGCCGGCATGATCGTAATCCGGATAAGCGTATGTGGAGATATTCGTCGACGGCAGAATCTGGTTGACAATGCTCTCAAGCTGACTGGCAATGTCGAAGGTATAGTCAGCCTGCTGTTGGGAGGGCAATCCGCTAAAGGTTTTAGGGTCATACATACGGGCGCGATAATAATAGATTTCTGTCTCTTCATCAAAACGTCTGCCTGTAAACAGGGCGAAATCTTACACTTGTGGAATGAAGTGACACAAGTGTAAGATACAGCCGTCCCGCGAGCGATTTCGAGCGAAGCTCGAGCGAGTAGGGATTACCACAATTGCCTATCAAAGAACTGACCACACTTGGATTACCATATACATCATACTCGTAATTCTCAATTATTGCACCTGTTGAATCGGTTATTTCGGTTACACTCCCAAGTCCGTCATAGTGACGGCGATTCTTCAACTTACGGAAGCGCAGCAACGTAAGTTGTTAGAATTAGCCGCTCCGCGAGTCCCGAATGAATCTATCGGGACGAAGCAGGAGTTTCCGCTAAAAATTAATGAATAAAATTAATTCGGGTTACGGTGTGTGTCTGGAGATTCTTTATCATAAAATTTATTAAATGCGTCTTGGGTCATTGTAGTGCAATTTTATTTCAAAATTCCAAAAATATTAAGCGCCCCCCACAACAAAAACAAGATGCCTATAATTAAGAATGATATTTGATATCCAAATTCGCTCGGGGGATTGACCTCAACATTTTTCTTCCACATGGTTATTGCAAATTTACCAAGTGGTTTGTGAGAAACTATTAAGGCAATTCCCACAATAAGAGATAAGGCGACCCCGATTTTATTCATCAATTCTGGTTGCATTTATTTTTATCCTCCTTTTTCTTCCATGGCCAAGAATCACGTTCCCAAGGCCAAAGCCAAGGTTCATGAACGTAGTACCCAGTAGCCGAAGCCCCTGCCACAGTTGGATAAGACGCCCCTATTCCCGCTTCCCAGAAACTACTTTTGTCTTTAAAACTATATCCTTGTTGATACGCAAGTCCTGCAGTCCCCTGAATACCAATATTCCATCCTGTGGCTGGATTCTGCGGAGACCATGTAATAGCACCACCAATGCCAGGGGTTACAACCCCTCCGCCTTCATATCCATAAATCCCTTTGCTACCGATAAGAATTCCTCCCGTTCCTCCGCCCCAGTATCCTCCAGAAATGTTTATATCAACATACCACAACCCAAACGGGTCTATTCGAGTAATAGGATTATTTTCGACATAAGCATATTGATTAACTCCTCCCGCCAATCCAATAGGATCCCGTTGCAAAAACCTCCCAATCGTTGGGTCATACATACGGGTCCGGTAATAATAGATCCCGCTCTCCTCATCCCATCTGCGTCCGGTGAACACGGCGAAATCTTACACTTGTGGAATGAAGTGACACAAGTGTTAGATACAGCCGTCCCACGAGCGATTTCGGTCAAAGACCGAGCGAGTAGGGATTACCATAATTGCCTATCAAAGAGCTAACTACTTTAAAAAATAAGCTCTAGTTTTCAGAGCTTATCTCAGCGAAGCTGAGATGTCCAATCAAAGATTGGGCAAATTTTTGCTATCTATTGTTTGTGTTGTGTGGGGGGAAAGTTTACTTTCACAGACACACAATACAAACATATTATTCTCGCCTCTCAATTAATTGCGTACGTGTCCTCGGAATTCTCGCTCGGAATTCCTTGTGATTTTATTTCAGATTCAATTATTTTTGTAATCCTCTGAAATACTCCATATAGTGCAATGCTTAATAAAATACCAAAAATTAATACCGCTAACGTTAAATTATACATTTGCCCCCCAGCAATCCTCGGCATAACTACAGCCATCAACACTGGAATAATCACAAACGCAACTATTAAGAATATGTTTGCACTTTTTTTTGATAATGTTCTTGAATTCTTTAAATTATCATTGCTTAAGTTACTATACTTACTGATTAATGATTTTTTCTTGGGAAAAAAGCTTGATGCAATTATTAGAAACGCCCCAAGAATTACTGATACGGCTAAACTATCCATTGACGTTGCCTCCTATTTTTCACAAAAATTTGTATTTCTTTCACCAAGACCTTTGAAATAATCGTACCCAAGCCAAACTACTTCACCCCCGATTATAATGAAAAACCCTCCACCAAACACTCCTAAAGCACCCCCCTCAGCAATTCCTGCGGCTCCTCCCTTCATTAAAAGACCTCCCAGGCCCATCATTTCTCCGCCAGCAAGAATTTCATAGCCCCAAGCACTGCCGACAGGAGTATCCCTTCCCATCTGACGCATATTAGCATGTATTTCTTGATGAAATTGCCAAGCTTTTTGTCCAGTATTTATAGCACTATTTGAAACACTTCCCAAAAATTCACCCATTTCATTTGCCTGCTGATAAAAACCACCATCCGCATTAAATGGATTTGACTCATGAAGAAAAGCAATACCCCAATTTGTTGTCTCATATTGATATAAGCCTAACGGGTCTGTGTATCTAATGGGATTATTGAATGCGTACTCATAGAGATTTAAGCTATCTAAAGTATACCCAATCGGGTCTCTTTGCAAAAACCTCCCGATCGTCGGGTCATACATACGGGCCCGGTAATAATAGATGCCGCTTTCCTCATCCCAGCGTCTTCCCGTAAAGAAATACGGATTACCTATTAAAGAACTGGCCACACTCGGATTCCCATAACTATCATACTCAAAATTTTCTACAATTACACCAGAATTATTTGTAATTTCCGTTACCGACCCCAAACCGTCATAATGATAGTAGTAATCTGTTCCGCCCCGTGCCATTGTTAATACTTCATCAATATCATCTCCCATTACATATTCCGCTATCAAAATTCCTGTTCCGTCGCGCTCTTCTATGACATTGTCCCCGTCGTAAATAAAATATATAACCTCCCCATCCACATCTTTACTTACCCTCCTGTTTAAGGCGTCGTATTCATACTGGGAACTGGCGGCCGGGGACTGGGAACTGGCCAGCCGGTTCTCTTCATCGTAAACATACGTGTTAATCCCATCCCCCGTCAAGTTTCCGTTATCATCATAATCAAATGTTTTGGACCCGGCCGTATCATACTGATTAAGCCCATTTGGCTTAAGCGTGTAGATATCACCCTCGGCAAGCTCACGATTCTTAACAAGGTCGTATTGATAGACCCCCACCGCATTGACATCGGTCAGTTCATAGATGTCGTTATAACCGTAGGTTGTCGAAACCGGCCCCGTGCCCTCATACGTGATGTCTATCTGCCTGCGGTTGCCGACATGATCATAATCCGGATAAGCGTATGTGGAGATATTGGTCGACGGAAGAATCTGATTGACAATGCTCTCAAGCTGATTGGCAATGTCGAAGGTATAGTCAGCCTGCTGTTGAGAGGGCAATCCGCTAAAGGTCTTTGTGTCCCGGCGGTCTAGAGGGTCATAGTCGTAATCCGCTAACGTTGCCCCTCCCACCTTCACCAAATCCATCCTGTCAATGTCATCATAGGTATACTCGACAAACTTACCCGAAGGATAGGTTGTGTTTTTTAACAAATCATTGTCGTAATAACTATAGTGAAGAGTGAAGGGTGAAGAGTTAAGCGTCTGGGTGCTGGTAAAAAGCCTGTTTAAATTGTCATATGTGCGGTGAATCTGCGCGCCCCCGACAACATCCGCATCGGTCATGCGGGAACCCAAATCGTACTGGTAACTGGTATTCAGCGAAGGGTGAAGAGCAAAGAGTTTAGCGGTCAGGCGGTTGAGTTCATCATATTCATAATCAATCGTACCCTGCGTGCCCGGCAGCATCACAAAATCCACGAATTAGAGCGCTGTCCTATTATTTTGTAATCAGACATTCTTTTATCTTTCCTTTGCAAATTCTAAACATACGGCGCAAAAGTAATTGAATATACTGAGGCGCTTAATGTATCTCCTGAAGGTGAAGTTGTGCTTACCGCAGAAGCCGAGACCAATATGCCAGGTACCTGCTTAGGAAAACACCCTTTAGGCGCTTCCTGATAAAAACATATATCTTCACAGGCATACATTGACTCACAATTTTCATCAAAGCATAACTTACCGACACCTGTTGCACCCAAATGGGCACAACTAATGGCTAACGAGACCACCATTGCCTTATCTAATCCGAATTTATTTTGTTTATTTTTCTTCATTTATAACTCCTCAAATTAAAGCCCAATGAAACTCCACGCCCTCACGGACGTGGTATCTTAACTAGTCTAAAATACAAGCTGCGCTTGTCCGTCTTACCAGTCCGAAAAACTTGGCCTGACAAATCCGGAAACGCTTCATCCACGGCCTCATGGCCGTGGTTTTTTCGCGACAATAAAAAAACCTTCCGTGGACCTTTGCCCCCTGAAGGTTTTTCTTTTTTAACGTGCAGGATTTATTCCCTCGAACTTCAGCACGTTTTAGGTTATTAAAAGTATACTACCACAACATGTTGTGTTTTGTAAGGACTTTTTAGAAGTTTCTACGTAAGATTGTAATCGTTCTTTCGGTAATAGGGGACAGTCCACCGTCCTCTATTCTTAATTTATTCTTTTCTTTTCCATACCAAAAATATATATGCTATTAATTGCCACTGTACTAAATAAAAAAAGAAATAAAGCCAAGGAACCATCCATCCTGCTGAATAACTTAACCTAGCATATATACTTTCCGCAAGAAACACTAAAGGCATACCTGCCAATGTTAACAAAGATGTCATGGCATGGTCGCTATTACTATGCACAATTACAACAAATAAACCATAAATCAAACTACCTATTGAAATTATTGACGCTATAATTTTATTCATATAACTATCTCCAATCTGTGTTATTTGTTACGTATTAAATCAAGATTTCTTTGGAATTTAGCATCTTCAATTACACTCAGCGCAGCATTTTTGCAATTATTTCCAGTAAACTTGTATCCACCTTTTTTATCTTTAACCTTTTCAAAAGCTTCATCAATATAATCATCAAGCGAGTAATCCCCTACTTTAGTTGCACCAACTATGCTGGCCCCCTTTGTCTAGACCAATTTTTTCCTGCGAAGGCAGCTTAAATTTTATTGCGCACCGCCATCATCCAGCCGTTTAAATCCACTCCGGAGAAAACCGACCAAGGTGTTTTATAACCTAAGGACGAATGCCGCCGATTCATATTATAATCATCAAAGAACTCTTTGAGTCCGTAGTTGACATCAGGGATCGTCGCATAATGCTTGATATAAATGTCTTCGTATTTAACTGTGCGCCAGAGCCGTTCAACAAATATATTATCAATGGCCCGGCCTTTACCATCCATGCTGATCGCGATGTCTGCGTTTTCCAGCTCCTTGATAAACTCTGCACTTGTAAACTGACATCCCTGATCCGTATTAAAAATTTCAGGTCTGCCGTATTCCAACGCCTCCTTAAGGCACTCCACACAAAAATCCGCTGTTAATGTATTCGACAACCGCCAGGCAATAACATAACGGCTTTGCCAATCCATGATCGCCGTTAAATAGGCGAATCCTTTACCAAGCCGGATATATGTGATATCCATACTCCAAACTTGATTGACTCTCTCGATAGTGACATCCCGTAACAGATACGGATAAACCGGATGTTCAGGATTTCGTTTGCTGGTATTCCTCCTCGGCAATATCGGGAACAACCCCATCCGGCGCATCAATGTTCGCACCTTTTTCCTGCCGATCCGAAAACCGCGATCTCTCAAACGCCACATCATCTGTCGAACTCCCAGATGCGGCTTCTTTGTAAACAACTCATCAATGACATTCATTAGCTGAATATCCGATTCACTTATCGGCACCGGATCATAATACAGCGTCGACCGGCCTAATCCCAGAAGCTCACATTGTTGCCTGACACTTAAGGCTACGTTTTCTTCACGATCAATAATAGCCCGCTTCTCTTGAAGCGTCAGACCTCCAAGTTTTTTCGCATCCACTCATTCTCAACCTGAATACGTCCGATCGTTTTGTATAATTCCTCTATCTTTGTCTTGTATTCTTTTACTTCTTTGCGGTCATCCTTCCCGAATATCCCTGCCAGCCCTTCTTTGGCTTCGTTGCGCCATCTCGTGATCATCGCCGCGTGTACGCCAAACTCGCTGGACAATTCCGCCATCGTCTTGTCGCCCGTCAACGCAGCCAGGGCCACCTTGGCTTTAAACTCTTTACTGCGTTTTGTTCTCATCCCCATTCTGAACCTCCTTTTTGCAGGACATTATACCTTATTTATCCCTGTTTTGTGGTCCAGTTTTCCGGGGGCATTATATAATACGAATAAAGTATATCATTTGCCTATATGGAAAGCAAATTCACACTTATCCCTTATCACTTACCCCTTTTTATGGTAGAATAACACCTTATAAAAAAGGAAATCGCGATGCATCCCATTTCAGATTATCATATACACACCTATCTTTGCGGCCATGCAGACGGCAAGCCGGAAGAGTATGTCCAGAAGGCCATTGATTTGGGTCTTGAAGAGGTTGGATTTTCCGACCATGCTCCCCTTGTTTCTCATCGGGATCCAACCATCACGATGGATTTTGATGAGCTTCCTATCTATCAAAAGATGCTGGAGGATGTCAGGGAGAAATTTAAGGAAAAAATCAAAGTCAAGATTGGAATTGAAGCCGACTACATCCCGGGCTATGAACAAAAAACAAAAGAAATCCTCAACAGTTATCCTTATGATTTTGTGATTGGCTCGGTGCATTTTATCAAAAATTGGGCTTTTGATAATCCCAGAGAAAAAAAGGGCTGGCAAGAAGCGAATACGGATTTTATTTATCGTCAGTATTATGAATGTTTAAGAGAAAGCGCAAAGTCAGGAATGTTTGATATTATGGCGCATGTGGATTTGGTAAAAAAATTCGGGCACAGACCAACCTCTGATATGGCGGACGAAATTGAAAAAACAGCCAAAGTTTTCAAAGAAACCGGGGTTGTCATTGAAATCAATACTTCCGGCTTGAGAAAACCTGTTGAGGAAATTTATCCGAGCTTAAGCGCCCTCTCTATTTATTGCAAATTCGGCATTCCTGTCACATTTGGGTCAGACGCTCACCGTGCTTCTGAGGTCGGAATGGATTTTGATAAGGCGCTTTATTTGGTCAAAGCCGCCGGCTATCAAGAGTATGTCCTTTTTGAAAAACGCAAAATTTCTAAAAAGCTCCCTCTTCTGTAGATTAAAAAACTTCCTATTTAATCTTTTTATTTTTTAAGTGCGAAAAAGTTCTACTAGACCCTTATTTTCGAATTTGTTTTTTTCGACCAGATCATTACGCGCAGGACAGATTGGATAATCATGAGGCCCGAAAGAACAAATAAAAATATGGTTGAAATTGTGAGCGGCCAGTTAAGAGGCTTTAAGTTGACCCAAAAAAGTTTGATAATGGCCCAGAAAGATATAATGAACATAAAAAGAAATGGCAAGAAAGTAACACAGTAATTGGCTCTTTTTTTAATGAGAATAATGGTGATGAGAAGAAGTGTTAAAGCAGCCAGAAGTTGGTTCGAGGCCCCAAAAACTGGCCAGATTTTTCCTGCATCGCCACTGAAGGCAAGATAACCGGAGAGAACAACCACAATGAATGTTGCCACAAACCGGTTGTTTAAAAAACGAACCAGGTTCCCAACTCTTTTTTGGGATTTTCTTTTGGGAATGCAAAGCCCCTGCACGGTAAAACGCGTCAGACGTGTTGCCGTATCCAAGGTTGTCAGCATAAAGGCCGATATGGTCAGCGAGATTAAAGTATTTCCTGTTTTCTGAGGAATTCCTAGTTGAGAAGCTAAGCCAGCCAGTCCACTGGAGAAGGCATAAACCGCTCCCTTTGTGCTTAGGATCGTCACAAATTCTTCCTTTGTAAGGATAGCAACACTGATGAGTGCCATTATTGCGACAATGCCTTCGACGAGCATGGCTCCGTATCCAATAGGAAGGATATGAGCTTCCCTATCCAATTGTTTGGCCGTTGTTCCGGATGCCACTAAGGCATGAAACCCCGAACATGCCCCGCAGGCAACCGTGACATAAAGGATGGGAAACAGCGCCCATTGAACGCCTCCTTTGGTTGGCTCTTCGACAACAAGGCCTGAAAAGGCCGGCATTTGGATTGTTGGATTCACAAAAATGATGCTGATGAATCCTAAAAGGATCATGGAGTACAAAAGATAAGAGTTAAGATAATCCCTTGGTTGAAGCAACATCCACACGGGAACAACCGAAGCAATAAAAACGTAAATGAACAGAACGACCAGCCAGATGTTTTTCGCTTGTTGTGTTGTCATGTGAAATAAACTGACGAGGTCCAGAGGATATTGGATGCCGATTTGTATTCCACCGAAAAGAAGCGGTAGAAAAATAAGGCTGCCGATTAATAACGACAAATGATGTTGATAAACCAGAAATCCAAAAATGAGTGCCAAGAATACAAAATAGATGGATGAGGTGGCCACCGACGGAGATGCCACAAACGTTTTGGCAATGAGAAGGGCAAAGATGGAGACGACCAAAATCAATGCCGCAAAGCAGAATAACAAGAAGATTTGCCGTCCGCTGTAGCCGATATATCGTTCGATGATGCGCCCGATCGAATAGCCTTCATTGCGCACCGAAACAAAGAGAGCAGCAAAATCATGAACAGCTCCGATCAGCACCGTTCCTAAAATGATCCATAGGGCTACCGGCACCCAACCGAAACAGACGCCCAAGACGGGCCCGACAATCGGCCCTGCACCGGCAATGGAAGCAAAATGATGCCCAAAAAGGACAGGTGCTTTGGTAGGCACATAATCGATATCATCTCGTCGTTCATGGGCCGGTGTTTTTCGATGGATATCAATTTGGAATAAAGAAGTAAGATACCGCCCGTAAAATCGAAAAGCGAATAAAAAAACAATAATGGCAGTAGAAAGGAGAATAAGGCTTTGCATGACTTAAAATGGGCATCCGTTTATTTTATAAATTTATTATAAACCCAGGCGATCAACAGGCCTCCGATGGCGCCGTCGGCCAATCCCCAAAGGCATCCGATCAAGCTCCCCAAAATGGTTGATCGGTACCCGATATAAAGTGATGAAAAAGCATCAACCAATTTGGTTCCCCAGTTAAAAGACATGGAAAAGATTCCTAAGAGAAAAACACACAAACCCCAAATGATCCCGCAGGCAAGGGCAAAGGCCCTGATATCCAGTTTGGCCATAATAAACTCCTTTTGAAATGGGTTATATCCTAACCTCTTGAATTTTCTTCGATCTTCACCTGCAATAAAGCTAACTGCGCTTGCAATTTGAGTTCGTTGGATTTGTTGCGTCCGGAGCCGTAACCAAAAACGCCTCCGATCATGACCCCGATTGCGGTGATAAGGAAATCCAGATCATTGACGAGCTCAAGGCTGATCGCCCCAAACAAAATGAGTCCGATGAGTATTCCAATGAAAAAATGCGCCGGAATAATTATTTTGGATTGCTCATAGAGGCTATCCGCATAATTTTTAATGAATTTTTGATCGTATTCTACCATCTTTTTCTCCTTTATTGCTGGATTTATAAAGCTAATCTTTTGTAAAAACTTCCCAAATATTGTCTGCCGTATTTTCGACGTCTTTTGCAAAGCCTTTGAACGTTTCGCACCCTTGAATGGATGCAATCAACATCATGCAAAAAAGCCACAAAACAAATTTTTTCATTCCGCCTCCCTTGATGAATAATTGTCTTTGATAAATTTTTCTAGAATTGCGATAAAACCTTTTTTAATATTGCCGCCGGTTAGATTTTTAAGTTTTTTGCCTTTGAGGAAAACGACGGCGGATGGTTTTTCGCTTAAGCCAGGCAGGCTGATGCCAATGTCTGCCTGTTTGCTTTCGCCAGGACCGTTGACAACACACCCCATCACCGCGATGGTCAGTTGTTCGATGCCTGGATATTTCTTTTTCCATTGAGATAAATTTTTCCTGATGTGTTTTTTGACGTCATTGGCGAGTAATTCAAATCGGTTGTTTTTGGTTCGGCCGCATCCCGGGCAAATGATGACGCTTGGCGAAAAATAGCGAAGTCCCAAAGATTGAAGGAGGGCTTTGCCTACCTCGACTTCTTGGGTCCTTGACATTCCTGGTTGAGGCGTTAGGGATACGCGAATGGTATCTCCCACTCCCTCCTGGAGCAAAATCGCTAAAGCCGCGCTGCTCGATGTGATTCCTTCAATACCTGAGCCGGCTTCCGTTAACCCCAAATGAAGGGCCAAATCGCATTTTTGGGCTAAAAGTCGGTTGACCTGAATCATCTCCTGCACATGGGCTGTTTTTGCGCTCAGGATGATTTTATCCTTTTTCAATCCCAGTTTTATGGCGTATCGGGCACTATCCAGGGCACTTTTGACCATAGCCGTTATGGCTACTTCGTTGGGGCTTTGGCGATTTTTAGACTTGGCATTTTTATCCATCAGATGTTTTAAGACGTTTTCATCAAGGGATCCGCTGTTAACACCTATCCGTATTGCTTTGCCGTTTTCTTTGGCGATTTTGATAATGGCTGCAAAATGCTGATCATGAACATTTCCTTTGCCCACGTTCCCGGGGTTGATTCTGTATTTATCCAGCAGTTTGGCCATTTGAGGATATCTGGATAAAAGCAGATGTCCGTTAAAATGGAAGTCTCCAATAATAGGAGCGGCATAACCTTGCCTTCGCAAAGTTCTGATAATTTCAATAACAGCTTCGGCCGCCTTATCATCATTAATTGTGACTCTTACCATTTCCGAGCCGGAGTTGATGAGCTCCTTGATTTGTTGTAAGGTTTTTATGACATCTGTAGTGGGCGTATTGGTCATAGACTGAATAACAACAGGATGGGAACTACCCACCGGGACATTACCGATCTTAACGCTTGGTGTTTTTCTTCTTTTGGCAAGTTTCATCATGAAGACAGGCACTCTTTAATAAAATATTTTTTATATTGTATTATAACGTGTTATAATTCATTCATTATAAATAATATATATATTTAATGCAAAGGAAAAGTGGGAATTGGCCATGGAGATATATCTTGCGAGAACACAAGGTTTTTGCGCGGGAGTCAAATGTGCCATCGAAATTGTTGAGCGGGCTCTCAAAAAATACGGGAAGCCTATTTATGTGTACCATGAAATAGTCCATAATACCTTTATTATTGATGATTTTAAGAGACGCGGCGTGATCTTTATTGAAAATTTGGAGGATGTCCCTGAAGGAAGCCATATCATTTTTAGCGCCCATGGGGTCTCTCCTTCTGTCTCTAAGCAGACTGAATCAAAAAGTCTCAAGGTCATTGATGCGACCTGTCCTTTGGTTAAGAAGGTTCACAATCAGGCGATTCGATTTTCCAATAACAATACCCACGTTATCCTCATAGGGCACAAAAAGCATCAGGAGGTTGTAGGAACATCCGGTTATATTCAAAAAGATTTACTGCATATTGTTGAAGATGAAGCCGATGTTGAGAAGCTTGACATTGACAAACATGCGGATGTGGCTTATTTAACGCAAACAACCCTTTCGGTGGACGATGTCAAGGCGATAACGGATAAATTAAAGAATAAATTTCCTCAATGTATATCGATCTCTCAATCTGACATCTGTTATGCGACACAAATTCGCCAAGATGCCGTCAAGGAACTCGCCCGAATGGTGGATATCATTATTGTTTGCGGCTCTCCCAGCAGTTCTAATAGTAATCGTTTAAGAGAGACAGGAGAAAGATTCGGGGTTTTAAGTATCATCATTGACCGGGCGGATGAATTGGATATGCGGATACTGGAAGGCAAAACCAAAGTGGGTATTACTTCAGGGGCTTCTGTTCCCAGCTTTATCGTCGAGGAATTGATCGAAAAAATTTGTGCTCAATATCCTCAAACAGAAATCCATTCCCTGGAAAGTTTAGAAAAAAGCATTAATTTCCCTTTGCCGAAAATTTAAAAGGCAAGAAAGGTTTATCATGGCAACGGTTATCATCGATCACGTACCCTACGAAGTTCGAGATGGAGAGTTGATTAGAGACGCCTGCGAAAAGGCAGGCGTCCCTTTTAATTGCAATACAGGTGTTTGCGGGTCGTGTCTCGTTAAGGTGATGGAAGGTGCCGGGAATCTGGGGCCCCTGGCTCCGGAGGAAAAGGACTACGGGTTGGATGGCAATACCCGCCTGGCATGTGTCTGTGTTATTAACAGCGGAACCGTGAAATTGACTTATTAGGATTTGTCCATGAATATTGATATTTTGAATGCATTAAATGTAGACGTTGAAAAAGATGCCCATCTTTCCAATTATACAACCTTTCAATTGGGCGGACGATGCCCCTTTCTTGTTTTTTGTCGAAATTCCCATGAAGTGAAAGGCGTTGTCTCTCTTCTCTTAAAAGAAAAGATGAATTTTATGCTGATGGGATTGGGTTCGAATCTTCTCATTTCTGATGCAGGGGTCTATTGTGCGGTTATTCGTTATGTCAACGACAGACCTCAAATTCAAGCCGATGGGCTTACCTTGATTGTTGATGCGGCAACGCATTTGGATGACCTTGTTCTTTTTTGCGCCGAGAATGGCCTTTCCGGACTCAATTTCGCCTCCGGTATTCCGGGGACTGTGGGAGGTGCGGTTTGCGGCAACGCCGGGGCCTTTGGAAAACAAATCAGTGATGTTTTGTTTTCTGTTGACTTGATTTCCCGAAAAGGAATGGTCCAAAAGAATGTTGATTCTCAAACCCTTGGCTTTAGCTACCGCCATTCTTTCATGAAAGAAAATGGCTCCGTCATTCTTTCTGCCAAGTTTATTTTGAAAACGGCGGATAAAAAAGCGCTTCTTAAAGAACGACAGGAAATCCTTGATTTGCGAAAAAGAAAACATCCCGACTATTCTCTCCTTCCTACCGCCGGTAGTTTTTTTCGTAATATCGAATCGAGTTCCCAGGCGGATAAGCGAAAATCGGCGGGCTGGTATTTAGAAGAAGCTGGGGCCCAAGAATTGGATTTTAACGGAGCCGCTCTCTTCCCTAAACATGCCAACATCATTGTCAAAACTTCGGATTGTTCGGCCCAGGATGTCTTTGATCTTTCAGAAGAGATGAAAAAGAGGGTTAAAGAAAAATTTAATATCGATCTTATTCGCGAAGTCAGGTTTGCAGGAAAGTTTAAAGGACAGGAAAAGGAAACACGCCTTATTTGGTAGAATCCCCCAACAAGGCCTTGTCGAGAGATGAAATTTAAGTTTTACTCGTTTCTAGATTTTGAAAAGAGAACCCGGCCCTCGATGCTTGGGCAACATTTGTCAAGTGATCAGCAATCTTCTCTAAGTTATTGACATAATCAACAAAAATAAGAGCACTCATAGGGTCACACTTTCTCTCGCACAGGCGTCTTGAATGATCATTAATATATTGTGCCTGCAGTGTATTGACTTCCCCTTCCAAGGCCAAAACTTTATTAATAGCCGCTTCATTGCCGTCCTTGACAGCCTTGAGGATATTGTCAAACATTTCTTCAATCTTTGCGTAAAGCGTCCGCATTTCCGCCAGGGCATTGTTGGAAAATTTCAGGTTTTCTCCGGAAGCTTTTTCTGTCAGTTCTGCAATGTTGACGGCATGGTCCGATATTCTTTCTAAGTCGTTGATAGAATGCAGCAACGGGGGCAGTTGCGAAGCCAAATCAGGAGTGAGTTGCTGGGCCGACAATTTTGCTAAGTAATAAGTGATATCATGTTGAAGATGGTCGATGGCACTCTCCTGCGTCTGGACATGGATAATCGATTTTTTATCGCTTTCAAAAAATCCGTCCATAGCTGTTTTAACGGTTTTCTTCACCATTTCGGCCATGGCCAGCAATTCTTTTTTTGCACTTTCTATGGCGATTTCAGGAGTGGAAAGCAGTTCATTTTGCAGGAATTTGAAATCGGTCGATACATAAATATCTTTTCCAGGGACAATGATACTAATCAATTTGATAACAGGCATCATGATAATAAGGAATAAAAGGGCATTGAACACGTTAAAAAATGTATGGGAATTGGCGATATGGCGGGCAATCGTCTCGGTTGTAACGGCGCCGGGCGTGATAAAATCGATAAATTTGGGGTAAATGCCGATTTTGATTAAAAAAGCAAAATAAGTAACTCCAATAATATTAAATAGGGTGTGAAAACATGCCAGCCTCTTTGAGGAGACAGATCCTCCGATACTGGCCAACCAGACCGTTATAGTTGTCCCGATATTATCTCCTAAAATGATATAAAGAGAAGTCGTGAAATCCAGAAGCCCTGCATTGGCTAAAGCTAAAAGCAAGCCAATGGAGGCGGTGCTCGATTGAACCGCAACGGTAAAAAATGTCCCTAAAAGGATACAATAAAAAGGATTCCTTGCGATATTAACAAAAAAGTCAACAACCGCAGGGATATTCTTCAAGGGTTTCATAACGCCTGACATGGTCTTCAGGCCCAAAAAGATAAAACCAAAAGCAACAAGCACTTGCCCCCAGAATTGAACTTTTTTCTTTTTTGAAAAAAGCATAGCAATGACACCAATAGCAATAGCCGGAAGTGCATATTGGGAGATCTTAAAAGCAATGATTTGAGCGGTGATGGTCGTCCCGATATTGGCCCCGATCGTAACACTGGCCCCTTGGATAAAGCTGATGATTCCTGCATTGATAAGGCCTACAAGCATAACAGTCGTGACACTGCTGCTTTGAATAATACAGGTGACCATGGTCCCCAGGAGAACTCCATGGATTCGACTTTGTGTTAATGAACGCAGAGTTCTCCTCAAGCGCCTTCCGGCCACTTTCTGAAGGCCATCAGAAAGGTATTTCATTCCAAAAATAAAAATTCCGAGTCCACCCAATAATCCGAAGATGATTTCCTTCATTAACACGCGTCTCCTTTGTTTTTATTTGAAAGTATTGGTAAAATTTGTAACATGTCTATATGTGACAAGGCAGGGTCTTGAAATTAAAAACGAATTTATCGTAACATAGATTTCACGATCTGTCCAAATGTAAAAAATTATTTTATATTATTTTGCTGGAGTTTTTGGAGGAGCAGCTTTTGTCTGTGTTTTTGCCTTAATAAGAATACCATTCTTCTCATATTCTCAATGGCAAATCCGCCCAGGAACAAGTGGACTTCTTTATTGCCGATAGTTAAAGTTTGGATAATTTTATCGTATTTGCCGATGGGAAAGTCAATCTGGTCTGTGATGTGATGATCTTCGGATCCGACCCAAATGGTTTTTTTGATGTCCAGCTGGTCCAATCCCATAAAATTTTTCAGTTCGGGAAGCGTGGACATGACTCCATAAATAAACACGTTCAGAGGTTTTTTGACATAGCCTACTTCGGGCATGACAAGCAGTTGTGCGGTGACAAAAGGAGCCCCGACGGCAAATGGGGTGAATTTGTTTTCCAGAAGAGCGGCGAGTTGTTGATGAAGCATCAAGTCATTGCGGTATTCTAAACTGCGCTCAAGTTCATTATAGCTGTAAGTGGAGCTTTTGATATCTTCTCCAAAGTAGAGCCCATGGGAGCCCAAGAATGCCAAGAGAACAAAGCCAACGAATATCCATTTTAATGCTTTTTTGTGAGGGATGATGAATAGGAAGGCGACTAAGGCGCTTAGGATGAAAAATGGGGCAAGCAATAATTTATATCTTGGCCCCATCACAGAGAAGTTGAGATATAATAAAAACCAAAGGCTCGCTATAGCAAAAATAATCAGTTCTTTGTAATAGGTTTTAAAGTACTCTGTGATTAGACGCCCCCCCTGATTTTGAAATTTTCTTTGCCGGATGATGCTAAAAATCAAAAAAATGATCATCAGCCCTAAAAAAATCCAGAGGGTTGGCATTTGTTTGATATTGTCCCACCCGAGAAGGAAACTGATTTTGTTGTGCCGTGGCGCTTCCCCCATGATTTTGCTTCTGAGGACGGCCTTTATAAAAGCAATGATACACGTGCTTGCCCCCCAGAATAAATTGGGGATTCGATTTTTGTTTTGCGGTTCGATAAAAAACAGGATTAGAGAGGCCGCAAAAACAGCAGCACAAACAATCCCTCCCGGCGCTTTAATCAAAACCGAAAGAATGGCAAATACGCTTGCCATGGGGATATTCCGCTTGAGCAGAAAGTAAATGGATAAAATGACGGTCAACAGCGATGGAATCTCCATGTTCAAGACTTCGGTCATGCTTTGGTATATGGGAAGCGATAGAAGCAAGATGGCAAGAATGATGCTTAAGTTGTCATCAACGAATTTTTTTAATATTTCACGAAAAAAAGTAATGGTGATGGATGAAAAAATAAAGACGCATAGATGAATGACGAAAAGAAAAGATTTCACATTAGGAGTGATCCACATCAAGAAGGCAATAAAGCTCGGATAAATGGATGTCGGATAATGGAGCACCCCGCTTCCTGCGGCGCTGAAGCTGGGTTGTCTAAAATATTCGATATAGTTGAAAGAATTCCGGTAGAGCCATGTTGCATCTGAAAAATGCCCGATAATGGATTCTCCGTAAGGGGGATTAAAAAGGACCCAAAATCTTGTGAGCAGCAAATATATAAGGAGGATAGTAGTCAACTTCCAGGGACTTGCTCCTTTAAAATACGTCAGGCAAAGGCCAAGTAAAATCATTCCTGAAATGAGAGATTTGAAAGGGCCAAAGAAATTGTCTTCCTTCTGGCCGTACTCTTTATTGTCCAGGTGGCCGGCATCAAAGGCATCAATGGATATGCGAGGATTTTGTAAGGAGAGGCCGGCGTAGATAATAGCAAGGACGATAAAGACCGAAATGACCAGGATGTTCTTATGGATATGAGTCATTGACAAATCGTATAATGGCAAAAGGATTAAGATTTTATGCAATCTCTACGGTGATCTGAGAGCTGACTTCTTGTTGTAATACCTCTTGGATCATGATACGCGTGCTCATCGTTGCTCCCGGGCATCCGCCGCAGGCACCTTGATATTGGATTTTTAAGACATTGTTTTCAAAAGACACGATTTGCATATCACCGCCGTGCATCCTTAAAGCAGGACGGATTGCATTCTCAATAATCTCTTCTATTTTTTGTAATTCACTCATTAAGTGCTCCTATTGTTAAGGGGTAAGAATTTTTCTTTATCTTACTTCTTATCCCTTACCCCTTATCCCTTCCCTACCCCTTTGTTCATCCCAGAAGCCTCTCGCCTACGGCCCAATTTTTGCCTTCAACCTCATCGATGACAACATAGGTATGATCTTTGGGTTTATGGGCAACATTTTCCAGGGTTTCCGTAAATTGTTTGACGATTTCTTTTTTTTGGTCCTCTGTGAGTGTCCCAACTAATTTTAAATTAATATAAGGCATAAGAAATCTCCAATTACTTTTTTAAAACAAACACCCCAAAATGCGCCAGAATATTGGGTAAAAAATGAACTTCGCGGGATAATCCCAGGTCTCTTTCTTTAACGATGGTGATTTGGCTCTCACGGCAAAAATTTCGAAAATCCTTTAAACTAAAAAAACGCAGGTTCGGCGTATCATACCACTGATGGGGCAACTCCTGGGTTACAGGCACCTTTCCTTTAAAAAAGAGTTGAAGTCTGGCAAAGAGCTGGCAGAAATTCGGGACGCCTACAATGACCTGTTTTCCTATGCGAAGCGTTTCAAGGATTGTTTTCTTAAGCTGCAAAACCTCTTGGATACTTTCGTTTAAGATAACGTAATCAAATCGATGGTTGGGATAATTTGCCAAAGCAACATTGATGTCTTCATGACAGACGGTTAGTTCTTTCTCCAAACATTTATAGACAGACTCTTCGTTAATTTCGATTCCCTCTACGCGACAGAATTTTTTATCTTGAAGCAGGCACAGCAATTCCCCGTCTCCGCAACCCAAATCGAGGATTCTTGATTGTGGCTCAATGAGGTCCATAATGACTTTGTAGTCCAGTCGGATTCCTTTGTTTTCTTTAAAGGTCATTATCTTTTTCCTCGGGTGATCTTATAAGCGCGTTCCAGAAAAGAAGAAACAGCCTTTTTCTGTCCCTTTGTCTCAACCAGAAAGGCATCATGCCCGTACTTTGTATTGATAACCACATCGGAGACATCGATATCGTTGGCCTTAATGGCCTTTAAAAGTTCCTTGAGCTGATAGGACGGGTAAAGCCAGTCGGATGAAAAAGAAATCAGCAAAAATTTTGCATGGACGTTTTTAAAAGCGTCCATCACGGTGCCCTCTTCCTCCAGGTCATAGAGGTCAACAGCTTTTGTGATATAAAGATAAGAATTGGCATCGAATCTCTGAACAAAGCTGTCCCCCCGGTATTTTAAATAATTCTGGACTTCAAATTGAGGGGAAAAACCGGATGCCTTCTTTTCCTTTGCAATGAGTTTGCGGCCGAATTTTTCATCCATCAGCTCATCACTCATATAGGTGATATGCCCGATCATGCGCGATAAGGCCAAACCGCTTGCAGGAATGGTTTTGCCGTAATAGTCGCCTCCATTCCAGTTAGGGTCAGCCATGATCGCTCGCCTTCCGACTTCATGAAGTGCGATTTGCTGGGCGCTATGACGATAATTGGTGGCAATCACAATGGAAGATGCCACACAATCCGGGAATTGTATCGGCCACTGAATGGCCTGCAGGCCTCCCATGGAACCGCCGGCCACATTTAAAAGTTTCTTGATGCCCAAATGGTCAATGAGCAATTTTTGAGCAGCGACCATGTCCTGGATGGTAATGGTAGGAAACGTCAGCCCGTAGGGTTTTTTCGTCTTGGGGTCAACCGAGGACGGGCCGGTGCTTCCCTGGCAACCGCCAATAACGTTTGAACAAATGATAAAATATTTATCTGTATCAAAGGCCTTGCCGGGACCGATCATGGTATCCCACCAGCCGGGTTTTTTGTCCCCTTCATGCCAGCCGGCAGCATGGGCATCTCCTGTCAGGGCGTGCAAAATGAGGATGGCATTGGATTTATCCTCTTGAAGGGTGCCGTATGTTTCATAAGCCAGAGTAATGTTGCCTAGCTTATCGCCACTCTTCAGGACAATTTCGTGAGGTGGCTCACAACAGGTAAAATATTTTGTCTCAACTATGCCTAATTCGTTTTTTGTCATAACTGAAAAGAATATAAAAGGTGTTCATCTTTTTCAAACATTATACTCTATATTCTTTTTATATCAATAATTGTGTTTATTGAGTTCGTTGTATTTATTGAACTGGTTGTGTTCTTTGGTTCGTTGTGTCAACCCAACAAACCCAACAAAACCCAATTACTCCTCAAATAACCATGTTGTCAGGTATCTCTCCCCGCAGGAGGGCAATATCGTTACGATTGTTTTTCCGGCGGATTCAGGACGCCTGGCCACTTCCAAAGCGGCCCAGACAGCTGCGCCGCTGGATATCCCGGCAAGGATGCCTTCTTCCTTCGCAAGTCTTCGGGCGATATTCCCCGCATCCTGATGCTCGACCTTGATGATTTCATCGATGATATCGCGGTTAAGGATTTGAGGAATGAATCCAGCGCCGATTCCCTGGATTTTATGAGAGCCGGGGTCCCCTCCGGATAATACGGGCGATTCGACGGGCTCAAGGGCGATGATCTTGACATCGGGGTTCTTCTCTTTGAGGACTTCGCCTACGCCGGTAATGGTCCCGCCCGTGCCGACTCCGGCGATAAAAATATCCACTTTCCCGTCGGTATCTCTCCATATCTCTTCGGCGGTTGTCTGGCGATGAATTTGAGGGTTCGCCGGATTATTAAACTGCTGGGGAATGAAACTATGCGGGGTCTCTTTTGCCAATGCCTCGGCTTTGTCAATGGCTCCCTTCATTCCTTTTGCCCCTTCGGTCAAAACGAGCTCGGCACCGAGTATTTTTAGCAGTTTTCGTCTTTCGATGCTCATGGTGTCCGGCATGGTTAAAATAAGCTTGTATCCTTTGGCAGCCGAAACAAACGCCAGGGCAATCCCTGTATTGCCGCTGGTCGGCTCGATGATGACGGAGTCTTTATTCAGGAGGCCGTTTTTTTCTGCAGCCTCGATCATGGCAACACCGATTCTGTCTTTTACGCTTGAGAGAGGATTGAAGAATTCAAGTTTGACAAGGACTTCCGCATTCAATCCGGATGTCAGCCGGTTGAGCCTTACCAGAGGCGTGTTTCCCATCGTTTGGGTGATGTCTTCGTATATTTTTGCCATCATGTTTTCCTGTTTAGGTTTTACTCAGAGCTTGTTCGATGTCTTCGATAATGTCATCAACGTTTTCGATGCCTATGGATAAACGGATAAAATCCTGGGTGACACCCGTTGCCAATTGTTCTTCTTTAGATAACTGCTGATGCGTTGTGCTGGCAGGATGAATCGCCAGTGTTTTGGCGTCCCCAATATTGGCCAGGTGAGAAATCAGCTCAAGCGAATTGATAAACTTTTTGCCTGCCTCGATACTGCCTTTGATGCCAAAGCCGATGAGGGCCCCGGCCCCGTTAGGCAGAAATTTATCTGCTTTTTCTTTTTCGGGGCTGGAATTGAGTCCCGGATAATTCACCCACTCGACCTTCGAATGATTTTCCAAATATTGCGCAACCTTTAGGGCGTTTTCGGCATGCCGGGGAAGGCGCAAATGCAGCGTTTCAAGGCCCTGTAATAATAGAAATGCGTTAAAAGGCGAAAGCGCCGGGCCAAGGTCCCGCAGCAAGGTGACTCTGGCTTTGGTGATGTAAGCGATGTTCCCTTTTTGCTTTAAGGCCTCGACAAAATTGATGCCGTGATAGCTTGGATCAGGCTCGGCAATCAAAGGAAATTTCCCGTTCGTCCAGTCAAACTTTCCCGAATCAACGATAATGCCTCCGATGGAAGTTCCGTGCCCGCCGATAAATTTAGTCGCCGAATAAACAATGACGTCAGCCCCATGGTCAAAAGGCTTAAACAGATAAGGAGCGACGGTGTTGTCGATAATCAAAGGAATCCCGTTGTCGTGCGCGATTTTTGCCAGGGCCTGAACGTCGGTAACGTTCAATTTTGGGTTTCCGATGGTTTCGGTATAGAGCGCTTTGGTCTTTTTATTGATGGCTTTTTCAATCCCTTTTAGGTCATCGGCATCAACAAAATTGACTTTTATCCCGAGGCGTTTAAACGTGTGGCTAAACAAAGTATATGTTCCGCCATAAAGATTGTTGGTAGAAACAATTTCGTCCCCGGCCTGGGCAATATTCAGAATGGAAATGGTAATGGCAGACATGCCGCTGGCAACCGCCAAAGCCCCGACGCCTCCTTCTAAGGCCGCTACCCTTTTTTCAAGCACATCCGTAGTCGGATTCATGAGCCGCGTATAAATATTGCCGAATTCCTTGAGGGCAAAAAGGTCGGCGGCATGCTCTGTATCCTTAAAAAGATACGAGGTTGTTTGATAAATAGGGACCGCGCGTGAACCGGTTGCGCTGTCCGCCTCCTGCCCTCCATGAAGGGCGAGGGTTTCTCTTTTTAATTTATGATCGATTTTGGACATATTGAACTCCTTTTTATATATTATACATCACCGCATTTTCTTCTTTTTCTCTACATCTTTTGACCAGATCCGCCAGGGTAATATTTTTAAGTGTTCTGTTCATCTGCATACCCATTTCCATCCAAAGGTCACGTGCCACACAGATGGAAACGCGCGGACAATCAAAGGGATTAGCAATGCAATCAACGAGGTCAAGAGACCCTTCCAGTGCCTCTACGATTTCCTTGAGCGTTATCTGGCTTGCAGGTTTGGCCAGGATATATCCCCCTTTGGCCCCGCGCAGGGAACTGACCAGGCCTGCTGCCTTAAGCGGAATAATGATCTGGCTTAAATATTTCTCAGAGATATCTTCGATTCTGGCGATATCCTTCAAAAGCATCTGGCCGTTTCCATAATTAAGGGCCAGGCAAAGCATCAATCTTGTTCCATATCTTGATCTTGTAGAAATTTTCATAGGGCGAATCCGCAATCCTTAGTAATTCTAGTAAAATGGTAGTGATTAAATCCTATCAAAATTTTTTGAATTGTCAAGAATTATTTTTCGACGGGCTGGCCGCGAAGAACATGGGGTGTGGCGGAGGTAATCTTTACGGGGATGATTTGACCAACACAAAAAGATCCTTCCGGCAGGATAACGATTTTGTTGCCGTCATTTCTTCCCTGAAATGCGTTTGCTGATCGGGACGTTCCTTTTTGCTCGATCAAAACATCGTGGACCTGGCCGATATGCGCTTCGTTTTTTTTGAGGGATATCTCTTTTTGAAGCGTATTCAATTTTATGATGCGATCCTTCTTCTTCTCTTGCGGGACATCGTCTTTGAATTTTTTTGCGGCCATGGTGCCTTTTCTCTCTGAATATTTAAAAATGAAAGCCGAATCAAATGCGACCTGTTTCATGACATCGACCGTGTCCTCAAATTCGTCATCCGTTTCTGTGGGAAATCCCACAATGATATCCGTCGTGATTACGATCTCGGGAATCATTTTTTTCATCTTCTCAACCAGCTCCAAAAAACGTTCTTTTGTGTAAGTCCTGTTCATCAATTCCAGAATACGGTTGTTCCCTGACTGCAAAGGAAAATGAATGTGCTTGCAGACCTTTTTGTTTTTCGCCATGGTTTCCAGAAGTTTGAGCGGAAAATCTTTGGGATGCGGCGATATAAAACGGATGCGCTCGATTCCTTCCACTTGACTCACGGCCTCAAGCAGGTCGGAAAAGCCTGCGTCCTCAAATCTGTAGCTATTAACATTCTGCCCGAGGAGTGTTACCTGCTTCATCCCTTCTTCGGCAGCTTTCTTCGCTTCTTTAACAATGTCTTGGGGCGATCGGCTTCGTTCCCTTCCCCTGGTGTAAGGAACCACGCAAAATGTGCAGAAATTATTGCATCCGCGCATCACGGCAATCCAGGCGTTGATGTTTCTCGAAAGAGAAACATCAACCTGAGGCGAAGCCGCAGGATTTCCACCATCTCTTAAAGGTGTTATATCCGAATACATCTCAAACTCATTTAATGTGATATCGTGTGTTTTTTTCTGGTGACTGGTGACTGGTGACTGGTGACTCAGAAGGCATTCATTTATTATCTGCGGTAACCTTCTGTAGCTGTCCGGGCCAACGATCAAGTCAATGTTTAGGTTTTTGTTTTCAAGAAGGCCTTCCTTTAGGTAGGTTGCGATACAGCCCAAAACGCCATAAATGGCAGGCCTCCCGCCTCTTCTATGTCTGATGTCATGGATGAGTCCAAAGACCTTCCTTTGTGCATTCTCCCGCACCGCACAGGTATTCAGAAGAATAACATCCGCGTCCATCTCATTGTCGGCAAATGAAAATCCGTTTTCCGAGAGTATCGATTTAATTATCTCTGAATCATATTCATTCATCTGACAGCCGAATGTCTTCAAATATATTTTCATTTATTTTCTCCTGAAAGACATTTGGTTCCTTGAACGCTCTCTATTCCTTTTTTTTCAGCTGTCTTTTTATTGAGTCACAAATATGAGTTGCGGCATGTTTAAAATTAGGCTGACCATCCTTATCTTTTGGAATTCCTTCACCATTATCCGCAATTTTTAAGAAATTCTTCCCCCTATTGCGTCCACGGATGATCACTTCATTCATTTCCTCAGCCGTCTCAAAGGGCCTGTTGCAATACCGGATGATATTGGTATGCGAAAAGTGATAATCCGATGTCCACCAGTAGTTCATAGCTTAATCCTGTTATGTCTTGTTTTCCACATTTACAGATATTATACCATTCAGTATACCGTTCACAAGGTTAGTATACCATTCGCTTCCACTTAGCAGATTTTCCCTTGCCGAGACATTTAATCTTCTTTTTTTTCTGCATCTGGAGAAGCACTCTTTTAATCATTACGCGGCTAACATTAGGACAAGCCTGTTCTATATCTGAAATCGAAAATTCGCCATGCTGGTCATTGATAGCTTTCATCAGCAATGCTGTTTTTGCACCCCTTGCAAGCCTAATATTTGCCGCTCGTTCCTCAAATTCCTTGTAAGCTGCCAGTACCGTACCGAGAAAATAATTAAACCACGGCATTACATCGTGCTTGGCCTCATGCCATTTCTGTGAGCTCTTATTAAGAGTTTCATAATAAGTCTCTTTTGACTGCTCAATGACCCGCTCAAGACTTATGTATTTGCCGACCGTAAATCCATGTTGATACAGCGCAAGAAGCGTTAGAAGCCGTCCTACCCTGCCGTTGCCGTCCCTAAAAGGGTGGACACTTAAAAAATCAAGTACAAGACAGGCAACAGCATAAAGATCCGGATACTTGCGCTGAGATACGCTATGCTCATACGATAAACATAACTGTTTTATCATGTCAGAGGTCTTAGCCGCGCTTACCGGTTTAAAAATAACTTCCACCCGGCCGTCAGCATGCTTGCGGATAATATCATTATCTTTTTCTTTCCATTTGCCCGAATCCCATAACTCTCCCCGGCACAAACGATGCAATTCCTTAATTGTTTCAGGGGTGATCTTAAGGCTTTTGTGTTTTTTATGAATTAGATCTAAAGCTTTGCGATATCCGGCGACTTCTTCTTCAGACCGGTCACGAGGCTTACTGTGTCCGATAACAAGCGGTTTTAAACGGTTATGGTCAACGGTTACCCCTTCAATACGGTTTGATGACTCAGCGCTTTCAATAAGCGCGGTTTCAAGAAGCGTCTTTAAAACCTGCGGTGACTGTTTTGCGTAAAGTTCCTGCTTACCCTTATATTCGCTGACAGAGTTCATAAGCCAGACCGAACCCAAGGGAAGTTTTATGTTATCATTTTTAAATGAGTTCATTTTTTATTACTCCTTATTTTCTTCTCTCTCTTACTCAAATACTTCTCCACATGATACTGCTGGATCTTGCTCGGGATTGTTTTCCCATTAAACCATCTGCTGACGGTTGAAAAAGCAACACCCAACTCTTTTGCCAAATCCTGCTGGGTTATCTTATTTTCTAAACGATACAGCTCTAGTTTTTTTATAATATCCATAGCTTATCACTCCTGTAATTGATTTGATTATATTGTTTGCACATATTGCATCTTATAGCACAAAATCTGCTAATAGTCAACGTAAAAATCTTATTCCAAAACAATGTAAGGTCTGGAAATGTTCACTAATTAGTGAACATTGGGGCTTGAGTGAACATTAAATGTCCACCGGATAGTGGACATTTCGGCTCAGTGGACATTTTCGGTAAAACCGCCTAACCCTCCTTTGACCTAATATCATCATAACTGATTTATTTGCAAGTTATTATGATATAAATACCAATTCAATTTTGTCACAAAAAGTATGCATTATTTGTGACAAACCACCTCTCCCCTGAAATTTTATGCAGTGACGGAAAAATCAAGGCGGAGAGGATTTGAAGAGAATTGGGAGGCATTTAGGGCGCTGCGGTCGAGCCGAACTAGGTTCGGCGAGCCGCACTTGGCGAATCTTCGATTTATGGAAGAATGAAGTTCTGAACATAAATCGGTAGATTTAGCCGCTCCGCGAGCCGTTTTTCCTGCGAGCAGGAGCAACATCTTTTCAAGTATTCGATGTGTCCCTTGTTATCCCCTATTATCACGCATTTTTTCCTGCCTGCGTTACGGGGGCTACGCCGAACTCCTTTTTTAAGTTATCAAGTTTTCCGTAACAAATCAATTTGTCGCCTACTAATAACTTTGTATCATAGGAAGGATTTGTCAATATTTCACCAGACCTTAATATAGCTAAAATTGCCAAATCCTTATGCATAAAATCAAGCTTTCGTATTGACTTGTTTAATGCAGGATTATTGCTTGTAATATCGACACTGGAAATTCCAAGGCCGCCCGTCGATACCAATAAATCCTCAAAAGAAACGGGATTAATAATTTCTTTCTTAACCATAAGCCTTCTTAAATAATCGGTAAATTTTTTAGCATACTTTGACTTGATGTAAAACCTGTAGGAATAATAAAGGACCAAAATTATTACCAACAAATTCACAAAAGGGGAAATGACGCTGGGGATAATTAAATCCAGAAATGGCATATTGAGCTTAGGAAAAACAATAGTCGGATTTAGTGAATTGGCAAACGTCGCTATTAAAGTAACGATCCCTACATTTCCCAAAACCATTAATACGGAGGCGATCTGTCTTCTTTGAGGATTCCCGACGATTAGCTCAGATTCTTTTGTCGTAAAACCGGTCCCGGTAAAACAAGATAAAGCCTGGAATTTCGACAATGACCAGTCAAGTCCGGTCAATTCGAATGCTATGGCACCTACCCTCACAACCGTAAATGAAATGACAATGGTAATTATAAATAATAATAGATTCACCCAACACCTCCCTGTTTAAAGTTCCATACCAGGAGTACTTTGTATCCTGAATTGTGGTAACGGCAATCCCGCTTCCTTAAACTTCTTGATTAACTTTTCCCTGATCTCACAGCGCAGATTCCACGTATTCGGCGCATCAGGCCCTTTGCCCAGTATTCTTAGTTGCATCGATTTCTCCGTAAAATCTACTACCTGAACGACGGCGACCCGTTCATCTGTCGAATAGGAACTTTCATCGATAATTTCCTTGACCCATTTGCGGATCTGTTCGACATCACACACATAATCCACGTACAACATGACAATGCCAAGCAGGGTCGGGTCCTTGATTGTCCAATTCTGGATTACCTTATTTACCAAAACATTGTTTGGCACAATGATCCTTCGGTTGTCCCAAGTTCTAACTATCGTATGCATTAATGAGATTTCTTCTATCCAGCCGAATTCATTATCTAAAATAATGGCATCTTGCAATCGCACGGGCTGGGCAAATGAAATCGAAATTCCGGCAATGATATTTGATAAAGTGTTTTGGGCTGCCATGCCAATAACGATGCCCGCAACGCCGGCGGAAGCCAACAGGCCAGTTCCTATGCTGCGGACAGACGGAAATTGCAGCAAAAACAGAATAATAGCCAGAAAGAAAATGATTGCATTGGCTATTTTCTTAGAGATAGAGACTTTTGTTTCGAAGGAAGATACTACCGCCGGGGACTTTTTGCTTAAATCCGACAGATGCTTATCATGCCAGCGATTAAACATCCTGTTGAGTAAACGGGAAATAATCACAGCGATTAATAAAATAATCAACCCGATTGCCAATTTTCCAATAATAGGGCTGCTTAAAACTGATAAATTTTTCATGCTTTCATCAAACATGTTTAGACTCCCTTTTTTATTTGCCTAACAGGACAACAACGGATCTTGCGTGCTAATATGCTAAGTGCTAATGCTAATGCTAAGAGTGCTAAGTGCTAATGCTAAGGGGACAGGACACTTCCGGGGGACACCTCTACTTATTCATTTAACCTGTCCCTTCTCGGTGTCCTGTCCCTTTCTTTTTTCTTTTTTCTTTTCTTTTTATGCCGCACCCAGGGGATGGGCTTTTCCTGAAGAAAAAGATTTGCTAGTTGAATGTTTTAGTTCATGATCCATAAGCTTTGGAATGTCCATTATTTATTCTGGTTTCTGTTTTTTAACAATTTTTTTCACCAATTCAGAATTAGGTACAATTATTTCTTGCGTACCATCAAAAATCTTTGTTGAAACCAAATCAATGGATTCAATTTTCCCTTTTAATAACTCTATCTCAATTGTGTCTCCTTTTTTATAAGACTTATTGATAAGACGTCCGGCAATGATACTCGTTATAATATCCCGGCCTCCAATAAGGAAAAGAATGCTAATAACTAACGGAACAACTCCAAAAAGAATAAAAAAAGACTGTGCAACAATGGTGGTCGCAACATCCAAATGTTCCAAGGCCATCATAATAGATAATCCAATAATCGCATAGCTGGTTATTTTTCCCAATGCTTCATGAAAAGGTATATTTGCTAACTTTGAAGTCGATGTTACAAATTGTCCCAAAAATTGGCTAATGTATATCCCGAGCGCTAACAACACTAATGCAACAATGATTTTGGGCATATAAAGGGCAGCTTTCTCAAGAAGCTGAGAAGCAACT